>PPYE01293149.1_pt1 | contig 64457 bp, 50 predicted proteins | sample 1559881 | NCBI WGS metagenome assembly PPYE01 (sample SAMN08240022, study PRJNA423297) | Human gut metagenome, whole genome shotgun sequencing project. | reverse complement strand
GCGGTGGGATGAATTGTTAAAAGAAACATAACGGCAGTGGCAGGCGGAGAGAAATCGGTATCCTCCACTGACATGAGGCAAATCACAGTCGAACTATTCTCGACATGTCAGACTCCGTGAAAATACCGACTGTGAGTTGAAACAAAATAAATTGGGAAAAGAAGGGTGAAACTTATGGAGAAAACAACGAAAAACGGAATCCACCGGATCAGCCAGGAGGGCGGAAAAACGATCGCCTGGGCAGAAGAGTCCGGCGTAAAAGTATTGGAAAAAGATGGATATTACTTTAAAGACCTGGCAAAAACCGGTGAACTGCTGCCGTATGAGGACTGGCGTCTCTCTGATGAAGAGAGAGCCGCAGACCTTGCGGGCCGTCTTTCCATCGAGGAGATCGCGGGTCTTATGCTGTACTCACCGCATCAGGCCGTACCGCCGATGCCGGGCGGTCCGTTCCAGGGAACGTTTGACGGAAAAACGTATCTGGAATCCGGCAAAGAACCGTATGCGATTTCCGATCAGCAGAAAGAATTTCTGGAGGACGAGCACATCCGCCATATCCTTCTGACGAACGTGGAAAGCCCGGAGATTTCCGCAAAATGGAGCAATGAGCTGCAGAAACGAGCAGAGACACTGCCGTATGGTATTCCGATCAACCTCTCCTCTGATCCGCGGAACGGAGCAAAGGATTCCGGCGCAGAGTTCAAGAGCGGCGGAAGTGAGATCAGCAAATGGCCGGAGGGTGTCGGCTTTGCAGCATGCTTTGACCCGGAAGTAGCCGGACAGTTTGCAAAGGATGCCTCCCGTGAATACCGGGCACTCGGCATCACAACGGCACTCGGACCGCAGATCGACCTCTGCACCGAGCCGAGATGGATGCGCTTTGTCGATACGTTAGGCGAAGAAGTGGAGATGTCCAAAAAGCTTACCAAAGCGTACTGTGACGGTATGCAGACAACGGAAGGGGAAGCAGACGGCTGGGGAAAAGACAGCGTCAACACGATGGTCAAACACTGGCCGGGCGGCGGCACCGGAGAGGCCGGACGCGATGCACACTATGCATTCGGACAGTTTGCCGTTTATCCGACCGGAAATTTTGAGGAGCATTTAAAACCGTTTACCGAGGCAGCCTTCCACCTGGACGGACCGACCGACTGCGCATCCGCGGTTATGCCGTACTACACCGTATCCTACGGCGTGGACAAGAAAAACGGCAAGAACGTCGGAAACTCCTACAGCGAGTACCTGATCAAGGATCTGCTGCGCGGAAAATATGAATTCAAAGGCATTGTCTGCACCGACTGGGGCATCACCCAGGATCCGGAGAAGACGATTGAGGGATTTGGAAGCCGCTGCTACGGCGTGCAGGATATGACCGAGGCAGAACGGTGTCTGCTGGCGATCACAAACGGCGTTGACCAGTTCGGCGGAAACAGCGAGTCCGGTCCGATTGTCGAGGCATATAAGATCGGCTGTGAGAAATACGGCGAGAAAGCGATGCGTGAGCGCATGGAGCTGTCCGCCAAACGTCTTCTGATCAATATTTTCCACTGCGGCTTGTTTGAGGACCCGTATCTTGATCCGGAAGAATCCGCAAAGATTGTAGGATGCGAAGAGTTCTGCCGCCATGGCTATGAGGCACAGAAGAAATCCATCGTCCTGCTGAAAAACAGTGCGAAACGCGCACCGGAAGGACAGAAGGGTGTGCTGCCGCTGAAGAAAGGTTTGAAGGTTTATATTCCGGAGAGAAAGATCGGACCGTCCAAAGCGTTCTTCCGCATCGATCTGCCGGCAAAAACCGAAGATCCGCTGCCGGATGGACTGCCGTCCAAGTACGGTACACGCGTGGCATCACCGGAGGAGGCCGATGTGGCGCTGGTATTTATCGAAAGCCCGGCATGCAACCCGTATTCCACCGAAGATCTTGCGAACGGCGGCAACGGCTATCTGCCGATTACACTGCAGTACCGCCCGTATACGGCGAAAAAAGCGCGTGAGGTGAGCATTGCCGGCGGTGATTTCCGCGAGAATTTCACGAACCGCAGCTATCTTGGAAAGACAAACACTGCCTACAACGAGGCTGATCTCGACAATATTCTCGAATGCCGCCGCGCGATGGGCGACAAGCCGGTGATCGTCTGCGCAACCGTCAACAACCCGATGGTGATGCATGAATTTGAAGCTGAAGCCGATGCGATCGTCGCAGAGTTCGGTGTTTCGAGAGCCGCTGTGCTCGACGTTGTTTTCGGCGGTTACAACCCGACCGGCCGTCTGCCGATCCAGATGCCGAAGGATATGGATGCGGTTGAGGAGCAGAGCGAGGACCGTGCGTTGGATATGGAAACCTATATTGACAGCGAAGGACATAACTATGACTACGGTTATGGCATGAATTACGAAGGCGTTCTTCCTGCATGGAAAAAGTAAAAGAATAACAGAAAACCTGATCGGCACCGGGACCGCGTGTGTTTCGGTGCCGATATTGGAAACAAAAGACAGAATAAGGAGGACTTAAAAAGAGATGATTGTTCCAAAATATTTCGAAGATTTCGATCACCTGCATGTGAATACCATGCCGAACCGTGCCTACTACATTCCGGCATCCCGCCGCATGGAGGATCTGGTGGAGAACCGGGAGGCGTCGGACCGCTTTTTCCTGCTTTCCGGCGACTGGAAATTCCGCTATTTTACCAGTGTTTACGATGTAAAAGAGGAGTTTTTCGCAGAAGGATACGACACTTCTGCATTCGAGACGATTCCGGTGCCGTCCGTCTGGCAGAATTATGGCCATGACCACCATCAGTATACGAACGTCCGCTACCCGTTCCCGGTGGATCCGCCGTATGTGCCGTATGAGAACCCGTGCGGTGCGTACGTGAGAACGTTCGAGTGGAAAAAACAGGAGGAAGCACCGAGGGCATTCCTGAATTTTGAGGGCGTGGATTCCTGTTTCTACGTGTGGATGAACGGCAGCTTCGTCGGCTACAGCCAGGTGTCTCATTCTACGAGTGAATTTGATGTAACAGACTTCTTAAAAGATGGCACCAACACCATCGCCGTACTGGTGCTGAAATGGTGCGATGGAAGCTATCTCGAGGATCAGGACAAATTCCGCATGAGCGGCATTTTCCGCGATGTCTATCTGCTTGCAAGACCAGAAAAAGGCATCCGCGATTACTTTGTAAAGGCAGCGCCGGACGCATCGTACCAGAATGGAGAAGTTTCGATTGCGATTACCTGGAATGACGGGGAACCGCAGGAAGGAACGGCAAAGCTGTTTGATACAGAAAATCATCTTGTGGCAGAGGCAGCGTTTGGCGGCGATACGGTTCAGATGCATGTAAAAGATGCACATCTGTGGAATGCCGAGGAGCCGTATCTGTATACGCTGGTGCTGGAGACGGCGGGTGAGGTGATCACTGATCATGTCGGCATCCGTGAGATCCACGCGAAGGACGGTGTGCTGTACCTGAACGGCGTGAAGATCAAATTCCACGGAACAAACCGCCACGACAGCGATCCGGTGACGGGATTTGCAATCAGCCTTGCACAGATCAAAAAAGATCTGAAGGTAATGAAAGAGCACAACATCAATGCGATCCGGACCAGCCATTACCCGAATGCGCCGTACTGTTATCAGCTTTATGACCGTCTCGGTTTTTATGTCATCGATGAGGCGGACAATGAGAGCCACGGCACAGAGGAAATTTATGCGAATTACACGAGCTGGGAAGAGTATGCGAAGAACTGGAATAAACTAATTGCGAACAATCCGGTATTTACCGAGGCAACCGTAGACCGCACACAGCGTTGCGTAGAGCGCGATAAAAACCGCCCGAGCGTTGTCATCTGGTCGATGGGAAATGAGTGCGCATACGGCTGTACCTTCGAGGCGGCCTTAAAGTGGACGAAGGAATTTGATCCGACGCGTCTGACGCACTATGAGTCGGCACGGTATGTGGATGATCCGAAGAAATACGATTACAGCAACCTCGACCTCTACAGCCGCATGTATCCATCACTCGAGGAGATCAAAAAAGAGCTGGTGGAGTACGGGGATAAGCCGTATATCATGTGCGAATACTGCCATGCGATGGGCAACGGCCCGGGAGATCTTGAAGATTACTTTGAACTGATCCACAGCGAGGAGAAGATGTGCGGCGGCTTTATCTGGGAGTGGTGCGACCACGCGATTGATATGGGAAAAACGATCGAGGGAAAGAAGATGTACGCGTACGGCGGCGACCACAACGAGTATCCGCACGACGGCAACTTCTGCATGGACGGACTTGTTTATCCGGACCGCACACCGCATACGGGACTGATGGAATTTAAAAACGTGTATCGTCCGGTGCGCGTGACGGGATATGATGCCGAAAAGGGTACACTGACCATCAAAAACTATATGAATTTTGTGAATCTGAAAGATTACGCTGTGCTCGGCTATGAGGTGCTTGTGGACGGCGAAGTGACGGAGAGCGGCAAGATTACAGATGAAGCACTGCTGGAGCTTGCGGCAGGCTGTGAGAAGACGATTCCGCTTGCCATTTCCGTGCCGGAGCAGGGAAAATGTGCGCTGAAGGTTACCTGGTATCAGAAACAGGCCACTGAGGTGCTGCCGGAGCAGTTCGAACTGGGATTTGAAGAAGTTCCGGTGAAAACGAAAGACAATCAGAACCAGAAGGCAAAAGAGATGATGAAGCGCCCGGAGGGAACGGCTTCGTTTGGATGGAAAGAGGACGATCATTATCTGACGGTATCGACGGAACAGTTCAGCTATACCTATAATAAGTTCACCGGCCTGTTCGAGAAAATGTGCTATGCCAACCAGAATCTGCTCGACCGCCCGATGGAGCTGAACATCTGGCGTGCGCCGACAGACAATGACCGCAATATCAAGAATACCTGGATGCGTGCGCAGTATGACCGCACCGTGACGCGGGCGTATGAGACAACGGCAAAAGAAGAAAACGGCTGCGTGGAGATCGAGACAAGCTATTCGATTTCGTCTCCGGCTCTGCAGCGGATCCTTGCAGGTGTGATCAAATGGACAATTTACAGCGACGGAACGACCGATGTCCATGTAGAAGCAAAGAAAGACCCGGTATTCCCGGTTCTGCCGCGTTTTGGCCTGCGCCTATTCCTGCCGGAATCGTTTGCAAAACTGACCTACTGCGGCCTCGGCCCGGTGGAGAGCTACGTGGATAAGCACCAGGCAAGCTATCACGGCGTTTTCCACAGCACACCGGCAGAACAGCAGGAAGACTATATCCGCCCGCAGGAGAACGGCAGCCACTACGACTGCGATTATGCAAGTCTTGCCAGTGATCGTGCGGTATTGACGGCAGTGGGCGAGAAAACCTTCTCATTCCAGGCATCTATTTACACGCAGGAGGAGCTGACCGCGAAAGCCCACAACTATGAGCTTCGGCCGTGCGGAAGCACTGTTTTCTGCATCGACTACCGCCAGGCCGGGATCGGATCGGCAAGCTGCGGACCGATGCTGCTGGAAAAATATCAGCTGAAAGAAACCGAAATCAGCTTCGACGTGCGGCTGAAACCGGAACTGCTGTAAAGCGTAGAATTTGAAAAATAAGAAAAGCGCTGTGCCCTCTCTCTGAAAGGTGAGGGAACGGCGCCTTTTTATATGATGTACAAAAAAGTCTTGATAAACCTATTGAATTGCTATGAATACAGGATTATAATGGACGAAATTATAATTCAAATCCAATCCAGGTGATTCTGGAAAGAGAAAAGGGAAGGAGAAAATTAAGCATGAGTGAAATTACAAGAGATGAGGCATTTACTTTATTAAAAAAATACAACAAAGATCCCTTCCATATTCAGCATGCGCTTACCGTAGAGGCCGTGATGAAATGGTATGCAAGAGAGCTTGGCTATGGGGCAGAAGAGGAGCACTGGGGTATTGTCGGACTGCTGCATGACATTGATTTTGAGCTGTATCCGGCAGAGCACTGCCTGAAAGCACCGGAGCTTCTGCGGGAAGGCGGCGTGTCGGAAGATATCATTCATGGTGTCGTTTCCCATGGCTACGGCATTACCATTGAGTGCGGCGTCACACTGGATGTGGAGCCGGTGCATGAGATGGAAAAAGTTCTGTTTGCAGCAGATGAGCTGACGGGACTGATCTGGGCAGCTGCGCTGATGCGGCCTTCGAAGAGCACAAAAGACATGGAACTGAAATCCTTAAAGAAGAAATATAAGAGCAAAGGCTTTGCAGCAGGATGTTCGAGAGAGGTCATTGAGAGGGGCGCCGATCAGCTTGGCTGGCCGCTGGAAAAACTGCTGACTATGACAATGCAGGCCATGGCTGACAGCGAGGAAGAGATCAACCGGGAAGTAGAAGCGGAGCAGAACGCATAAAAAACTGCCCGAATTTCAACAGAAAAACTGGAATTCGGGCAGTTTTTTTATGCATGGCGCATCTTTTTCCCAGGCATTACCATTTCTTTTTTCATCAGACGGTAAAATTCTACATGATTTCCAATGAATTTTTGAACCAGAGATACGGTTCGTCCCGTCATAAAAGCACAGAAGAAAGTTCCGATGCCGATTCCATAAAGATGGTGAAGGATTACAAGGGACAGGATTACGGTCGTTGTCAGACAGGTGAGATCAAAGGTTGTCTTGATCTGGTTATACTTTTTATGCAGAAGTTCCGACAGATCCCGCGGAAAAATATCGGTCGGGACAATCGGCAGCAGGCAGTTGTTGGCGAGGCAGATGCCGAAGCACATCAGAAGAAATCCGGTGAAAAAGCAGACCACATTCAGCGACAGAACATTTGGCAGCAGGGTAACCCAGGTATTGTGTACATCGATCATTTTTCCGAATCCGATGCCGACAACAAAAGAAAACAGATAGCCGGGACAGAACGAACGCTTCAGGACCATCAGGGTGATGACAAGCAGCGTTTGAAAGATATAGTTCCACGTTCCGAAACTGAAAACTGGAAACGCTGTGCTGAGGATGAGCGGCACGGAGGAAATTGTTGAAATTCCAAATACGCTTTTTGACATCAGATCAATGGCAAGAGGGTTGATCAGAAGCACGATCAGAAGCGCCGCTTCGCCTGGAAGATGAAATTTTCTGGTATTCATGAGTAAAAATCCTTCTTTCCTGAGAATGAAATTACGTTAAGGTCTTGAAACTATGCTTATTATAGACACAGAAACCGATAAAAACAAATGATTATTTTGAATGAATTAATTCTAAAATTAAATGAAAAGTGGTATGATAGATGCAGAACAGGAAAAGAGGCTATCTATGAATATCGAGTATTTAAAATATTTTGCAGAGCTGGCAAAACTGCAGCACTATGGAAAAGCGGCAAAAGCGCTGAATATTTCCCAGCCGGGGCTCAGCCATGCGATCAAGACACTGGAGGACGAGTACGGTGTTCCGCTCTTCCAGAAAGAAGGACGAAACGTGAGCCTGAGCCGCTACGGAAAAGAATTGATGCAGGATGTCGAGGAGATTCTGGACGCATATCTTCGAATGGAGGAGCGGGCGGCAGGCCTTCGGACGGAAGAAAAGACAGTGCGGATCGGAACCGTATATCCGCTCGCGGCAGGAACAATACCACATATGCTGCGGGAATTCGGCGCGACCTTCCCGTTTATCATCTACAACCGCCTGACCCCAGAGATCGAGGAGGGTCTGCTGGATGGAAAATACGATATCGGCTTCTGTTCAGAACTGCTGAAATCCGAAGAACTCGAATATTATCCCCTCCGGGAATCTTACATCGCGGCCGCCGTCCCGGAAGGTCATCCGCTGGAGGGGAAAGAGAACATCACACTAAAAGAAGCAGCCAAGTATCCGCAGGTCATGTTTTCCAGGACGAGCGGCTTCCGCAGCCTCCAAGAGCAGATCTTCGCCGAACAGGGCATCCAGGTAAAATCCGTGTGTGAGGCCGAAGAAATCGAAGTCATCACCGGCCTTGTGGAAAATGGTTTTGGAATATCTATCCTCCCCTACATGGACATCGTCCGCCTCCATCACATCACCGCAATCCCGGTGCAGACCTCAAGCTGGAAATCAAAATTCTACATCGCCAGAAGAAAATACGGAATCCGCACAGCGCAGGAAGAGGCGTTTTTTCAGCATTGGAGGAAATGACGGGCAGGAAATTTTATGGTATAGTAAAACAAAATCTAAGTGAAAAAGGTGAGATACAAAATGATCAGTGAAAAAATTTTTGAGCTAATTCTTCGAAACGGCATGACCCAGAAAGAATTCTCCGAAGAAACCGGAATTTCCCAGAGCACCATCAGCGACTGGAAAAGAAAGGGCACGAATCCGTCGGCGGATAAAATACTGAAAATCTGCGAAGTGCTGAAGGTTACGCCGTATGAACTTCTGGGGGAGAATGAGACAGAGCGAAATGCGGGAAATCCGGAAATGAGCGCAGGAAATGAAACAGAAAAAATCATTCTGGAAGGCTTTCGGAATCTGTCAGACAGAAAAAAAGAACGAATCCTGGGATATCTGGCAGCATTGCAGGAGGATTAAGATGAAACAGAAACCATCCTATCTGCCAAAGAAATATAAGTATTCTGCCCGTTCCGGCAATCTGAAAGCGGAGGCAGTGGGGGTTGTGAAAGGGGAGAAGCATTTTCCGGTTTTTGAAGGAGATGTTGTTTTTAAACCGCTTACAAAATCTAAACCGCTGTCTACGCCGCTGTTCGCCTATGCTGAGGTTTTCTGGTCATGGGTGATTGATGCGTATTTTATGCCGGCGCCGCAGTATCAGCTTGCGTTTTGCGAAGGGTATGAGGCGGAGGTGGAGAAATATTACGATTATGGAACAGTTTCACCGATGATTTACGGGGAAGGAGAACATCTGCTGAATCTGCTGGAGTTCTTTCGAAAATATCCTGACGACAAAGTCCATATTGATGACTACGTCAATTACTGCCAGATGTTCTACGACTACACCGAAATCCTCGAATCCGACTATTTCCAGACCCACCCGGCGATGGCGGAGGAGCTGGTACTGCAGATTCTCGTTTCGATTTTGAAAGGCGATCAGAACTACCATTACGAAAACATCGCATTTGTCTGCCGTGAAGACGATAAGATTCTGCGTTTGGCGCCGATGATTGATCATGAGTTTTCAACATATTTCATGTTCCCGGACAGTATGCCGCGGCAGATGTACTGGTTTGAACAGCTTGCGCGGTCCATTCAGGGGGATGAAGTACAGCTGGGAGAGTTTGATTATCTGACGAACGAAACAGAACGTCATCTGATGGAAAAAAGCGCAACATGTCTGCACAAAAATCTGATATACATCAGAGAACATTATCCTGAAGTCTGTCAGGTGTTTCTGGAAAAATTGAGCAGACTGGAAAAGAATCTAAAAGAAAAGAAAGAGCTGTTTGAACTGGAAAAAGGCCCGGGCTACCCCGAGACGGCCAATTCAGATGCTTATCTGATCGGCAAAGCACGGTACAAAGACCATGACGAAAAAAAAGCCAGAGAGTATGAAGTGAAATACAGCGGAAAAGAAAAGCAGATCAATTTTGAAGTCGTAAACAGCGTATCGGTTTATGAAATTAAAAAAATTATGCAGCAGATGCGGGAAATCCTTGAAAAATAAGCATCTGCAACCGCCAGTTGACACATTTCCAGCCCGATTTGGTAGAAGGCAACCGAAAAAAATGATAGGATTTGAAGCAGAAACAGCCAATCCATTTCCAAAACAGAAATGAATGGAATGGCTGTGAGCTGCAGCAAAAAGATTACTGAAAAAGAGCTGGAAAACAGGAGAAAACAAATATGATTTTGGCAGAAAAAATCACAGAAGAGAGAAAGAAAAATGGATGGTCACAGGAAGAGATGGCGGAGAAACTTTCCGTCTCGCGGCAGGCGGTATCCAAATGGGAGAGTGCACAGTCCACGCCGGATTTGCAGAAAGTGCTCCGTCTTGCTGAAATCTTTGGTGTCAGCACCGACTATCTGTTAAAAGACGAATTAAAATCAGAGACAGGAACAGAAATACTGGAATACGCCGCAGAGGAGTCATCCGTGCGGAGTGTATCGATGGAAGAAGCAAACGCGTTCATGGAATGGAGACGGAAAACAGGGCCGACACTCGCCGGAGCTGTTGCGCTCTGTATCATCAGCCCGGCGCTGCTGATCTTCCTTGCCGGACTTTCCGATTCCCATATAGGAAACATCAGCGAAAACATGGCAACGGGAGCAGGCATCTCCGTTTTGTTGCTGCTGGTTGCCGCTGCTGTTGTGATTTTCGTATCCTACAGTATTCACGGACAGCAGTATGAATATCTGGAAAAGGAGAGAATAGAAACTGCCTATGGTGTAACCGGCCTTGTTCAGGAACGGAAAAAGGACTACGAAAGCACCTTTACCAGAGGAATCGCCGCCGGTGTTACCCTCTGTATTCTGGCAGTTATCCCGATGTTCGCTGCCATTGCATTCAGCCAGCCGGACTACATCATCACAGCCACCGTATCCATCCTGCTGCTTCTGGTCGCCGTTGGTGTCTTTTTCATCGTGCGGGTCAGCACCATAAATGGAAGCTACGTCATCCTGCTGCAGGAAGGCGAATATACACCGGAAGAAAAACGATACAAAAAGAAAACAGAAGTTTTTACAACCGCCTACTGGTGTATTGTCACCGCCATCTATCTTGCATGGAGCTTCCAGACGAGAGAATGGGATAAAACCTGGATCCTATGGGCTGTTGCCGGTGTTCTGTTCGGCGGTGTGAGGGCAGTTATGCGGGGCAGAATAAAAGAAAAATAAAAAACAGAGAAAAACGATTTTTCTGTCGCGAAATCCCTCTCTGACGTGTTAAAATAAAACATAATACGTTTGGCAGAAAAGAGGGAATTGAGTATGAAATATGCCTACAAAAACGGAAAAATCCTAAACGGAACGAAAGATATGCAGGTTCAGACCGGTCTGATCATTCTGACGGAAGGAGAAAAAATCGCAGCGATTGTCCCGGAAGAAACCAGACTTTCCGGCTATACGGAGGTAGATCTGCAGGGAAAATACATCATGCCCGGACTGATCAACATGCATGTCCATCTCGCAGGCAACGGAAAACCGCAGAAGAAGCAGCGCGACAACGCAAAACTCGTCAAAACCCTGATGAGCAACAGAATTTCCCGCGCGATCGCCTACCGCATGGTAGCAGGCTTCGCAAAAGATGAACTGCTAAGCGGCGTTACCACGATCCGCACGGTCGGTGGTCTTGGCACTTTCGATACACGGCTGCGCGATGAAATCAAAGCCGGTAAAAAGACCGGCCCGAGAATCCTTGCCGCAAACGAGGGAATCTCTGTACCGGGTGGGCACATGGCAGGTTCGGTAGCGATCGCAGCAGAGAGTATCGATGCGGCAGTCGCCCGTGTAGATGAGGCAAAACGCGAAAATGTCAATCTGATCAAGCTGATGATCACCGGCGGTGTGCTGGATGCCAAAGAAAAAGGCGTTCCGGGAGAACTCAAAATGGCACCGGAAATGGTAAAAGCCGCCTGTAACCGGGCGCATGCACTCGGCTATCAGGTCGCCGCCCATGTCGAATCGCCGCAGGGTGTCCGCGTGGCACTGGAAAACGGTGTGGATTCGATCGAGCACGGTGCAAAAATGGATGACGATATGATTCGCCTGTTCAAAGAAAAGAATGCATTTCTATGTACGACACTGTCCCCGGCCCTGCCGTATGCGCTGTTCGACCGTTCCATCACCAACGCAACTGAGGTAGAGCAGTTCAATGGTAACGTTGTTTTCGAAGGAATCATCGATTGTGCGAAAAAAGCCATCGCCAACGACATCCCCGTCGTCCTCGGAAACGATGTCGGCTGTCCGTGGATCACGCAGTACGACTTCTGGCGGGAACTCTTTTACTTCCATAAATATGTCGGCGTCTCCAACGCCTTCGCGCTTTACACCGCAACCGCCCGCGCTGCCGAAATGGCCGGAATCGGAGCCGAAACCGGAACCATCGAGCCCGGCAAATCCGCCGATCTTATCGTGACCGCCGAAAACCCGCTTGAGGATCTTCGTGCTCTCCGCAAAGTAGAGATGGTCGTCACACAGGGAAGAAAAATCGATCATCCTCAGGTAAAAATCAATCCGGTGGTCGCGGCAGAGCTGGATCAATTTCTGGTGGAATAAAGGATACGACGGAGAAGACAAAAAAGATGGAAGAGAACAAAGAAGCACAGGAAAATTTACAGGAAAAAAGAGAACAGGCTCTTTGGAGGCTTCATGAGGAACGGACAGAAGAAGCCCTGTGGGACTGCGTTGTCGCGTTCCAGGAGTTTGAATTCCATACGTATTCCGGTCTGCCGTATTCCTACCATATGAAATATGGAAGAAGCGGCACCTACACCAAAGAACTCTGGATCGACCGCCGGGAGAAAAGTAAAAGCCTTGTCTGGAGTTCCGTCCGGAGTGCATATCAGAAAGTACTGGAATTACAGCAGGAGAGCGAAAGACCGGTTGTCGAGCGCCCGAAAGCGCTGGGCGATATCCGTGGAATCACGTATATTTACGGCATCTTTTACGAGTTTGCCCTGCTGGAAATGCCGGAAAAAGCAAAAGAAAAAATTGCTCTGCAGACAGCAGGACAAAAATCGCCGGGAAAATAAATTTTTCGCCCATGCAGGTCTTGACAACCACGCATTGGGTGATATAATCTAAAACTATCGGGAGCCAAAAAGCACCGAACACAAAAAACAAAGCGTAGAAGAGACGAGTAAATCACAGCGAATGTGACAGAGAGAAACCCCGTTTTGTGGTGCAAGGGTTTTAACAGGAACGTGATCGAAGACCAGCTCTGAGCGGCCCCAATCCGGCCCGGTGATTCCGTTATCGTCAAATGAAGTGGTTTGAAAAAACAAAATGGGTGGAACCGCGGTGAATGAAAATACATCGTCCCTTTTGACAGCATAAGCGTGTCAGAAGGGACTTTTTTGTTGCTGTAAAAAGTATAAAAATTCTGAAACACGCTTGCGAAAAATATACAAAGAAAGAGGTAAAGCAAATGATCATCACACTGAAAGATGGAAGTACCAAAGAGTACTCCGAACCGAAATCCATCATTGAGATCGCAGCAGACATCAGCGAAGGACTTGCAAGAATGGCCTGTGCAGGTGAAGTAAACGGCGAAGTAGAAGACCTTCGTACCGTCATCGACAAGGACTGCAATCTTTCCATTCTGACCTTCAACGATGAAGGCGGAAAAGCAGCATTCCGTCACACTACATCCCATATCATGGCACAGGCCATCAAGAGACTGTACCCGGATACCAAACTGGCCATCGGACCGTCCATCGCAGACGGATTCTACTACGATGTAGACAGAGAGACTCCGCTCACCAGCGAAGACCTTGAAAAAATCGAAGCAGAGATGAAGAAGATCGTAAAAGAGGATCTGAAACTGGAGCGCTTCGAGCTGCCGAGAGCAGAAGCCATCGCCTTCATGAAAGAAAAAGAAGAGCCATATAAAGTAGAACTGATCGAAGATCTGCCGGAAGACGCAGTCATCAGCTTCTATCGTCAGGGTGAATTTACGGACCTGTGCGCAGGCCCTCATCTGATGAGCACAAAGCCGGTCAAAGCCTTCAAACTGACCAGCCTTGCAGGTGCATACTGGAGAGGCAGCGAGAAAAACAAGATGCTGCAGAGAATCTACGGAACTGCATTCACAAAGAAAGCAGAGCTCGAAGAGTACCTCCACATGATCGAGGAAGCAAAGAAACGTGACCACAGAAAACTCGGAAAAGAGCTCGGACTGTTTATGATGAGTGAGGACGGCCCGGGATTCCCGTTCTTCCTTCCAAAAGGAATGGATCTGAAAAATGCACTGATGGATTACTGGCGTGAAATCCACAGAAAAGCAGGATACGTAGAAATCTCTACCCCGATCATCCTGAACCGTCGTCTGTGGGAGACCTCCGGTCACTGGGATCACTACAAAGAAAACATGTATACCACCGTCATCGACGATGAAGATTATGCAATCAAACCGATGAACTGCCCGGGCGGCGTTCTCGTTTACAAATCCGAGCCTCGTTCCTACCGTGATCTGCCGCTGCGTCTGGCAGAGGTTGGCCTGGTACATCGTCATGAGAAATCCGGCCAGCTGCACGGCCTGATGCGTGTACGCTGCTTCAACCAGGACGATGCCCATATCTTCATGACACCGGAGCAGATCAAAGATGAAATCAAAGGCGTTGCAAACCTGATTGACCAGGTTTACAAACTGTTCGGATTCAAATATCACGTAGAGCTGTCCACCCGTCCGGAAGACAGCATGGGAAGCGATGAGGACTGGGAGGTAGCAACCGAAGGTCTCCGCGGCGCACTTGATGACCTTGGCCTTGACTATGTAGTCAACGAAGGCGACGGCGCATTCTATGGCCCGAAGATCGACTTCCATCTGGAAGACTCCATCGGAAGAACGTGGCAGTGCGGTACCATCCAGCTTGACTTCCAGCTGCCGCAGAGATTCGAACTGGAATACACAGGAGCAGACGGCGAGAAACATCGTCCGATTATGATCCACCGTGTTGTTTACGGTTCTGTTGAGCGTTTCATCGGTATCCTGATCGAGCACTTTGCAGGCGCATTCCCAACCTGGCTTGCACCGGTACAGGTAAAGGTTCTGCCAATCTCCGACAAATACGCAGATTACGGCAAGAAGGTTCTGGACGCCCTTCACGAGGCAGGCATCCGCGCAGAGATGGATACCCGTTCCGAGAAGATCGGATATAAGATCCGTGAGGCACAGGGACAGAAGATTCCATACATGCTGATCGCCGGAGCAAAAGAGGAAGAAGCAGGTCTTGTATCTGTCAGAAGCCGTTTTGCAGGTGATGAAGGCCAGAGAAGCCTGGAGCAGTTTATCGCAGATATCAAAGAAGAAATCGCAAGCCGCGTTAACCGCCCGGTTACTGTTGAAACAAAAGAAAATAAATAAGGTAGGTGTCAAAAAAATTGACACCTATGATACCAGATTGCTCCGTACTTCGTACTCCCGCAATCTTCAAAACATTCGTACTCCGCTCATTTTTCTTCGAAAAATGGCTACTTACTCATGTTTTGGCGTGTCCAAAATTTAAAAATCCTCGTGCAAGCTTTGCTTGCGTCGGATTTCCAAACTTTGGACACTGGTATTATCAAATAAATAAGGCATAAAAAATTACCTCTTGGAAATAATGGTTTCTATGCGGGCGAAACCGCAGAAAACTAAATTTCAGGAGGTAATTTATTATGCCAGCATTAAGTTGTTCCGCTATGACCTGTGTTTACAACCAGAACGAGCTCTGTTCCAAAGGAGATATCCGCGTAGGCGGAAGCGGAGCCAAAAGCTCCATGGAAACGTGCTGCGAGAGCTTCAAGGAGCGCGGTGAGGGCACGATGTCCAACTCCACCGGCTGCGGCTGTACGAAAATCGGTGTCGACTGCAAGGCGCAGAACTGTACCTTTAACGACAACTGTAAATGCGAGGCCGGAGATATCCATATCGCCGGAGACAGCGCATGCAGCTGCCAGGAAACCGAGTGCAGCTCCTTCCGCTGTGGCTGCGGGAAATAAATACGAAAAAATGCGAAAATCAGTATTGACAACAGGATGGGAGAATGCTATACTGCAATAGTCTGAGAAAAAGAAAGTAGAGTATCCACTCTCACCCTAGCGCAAACACGCGACTACGGTCCAATATTGATCTTAAGTTCTCTTTGTGTAGAGATTTATGTACAATGTTAAGTGGATAGTCTGTCTATCCACTTTTCTTGCGTTGCATATCAAAATTGGTCCGGTGAGCCAATTTTGATTTATGTTAAGCCGCGAAAGTGCGGGAACACAGTCTTTTATAATGATGGAGGTGCACTACAATTAGCGAATTAATGATTAACGAGCAGATCAGAGACAGAGAAATTCGTCTGATCGGTCAGAACGGAGAACAGCTTGGAATTATGTCTGCCAGAGATGCGTACCTGAAAGCACAGGAAGCAGGTCTGGATCTTGTGAAAATTGCTCCGACAGCGAAACCGCCGGTTTGCAAAATTATCGACTACGGAAAGTACAGATATGAACTGGCCCGCAAGGAAAAAGAAGCAAAGAAAAAACAGAAAACAATTGAAATCAAGGAAGTTCGCCTTTCTCCAAACATTGACACCAATGATCTTAATACCAAAGTAGGTGCAGCCCGTAAGTTCATTACAAAGGGAGACAAAGTAAAAGTAACACTTCGTTTCCGCGGCCGTGAGATGGCACATATGAACAGCAGCAAATACATCCTCGATGAATTTGCAGAGAGTCTGTCCGATATTGCAACGGTTGACAAAGCGCCGAAAGTGGAAGGCAGAAGCATGACCATGTTTTTGACGGCTAAACGTTAAAATACATTTGAATCAATATCAAGGAGGAAATTAAAATGCCAAAGGTAAAAACAAGCAGAGCAGCTGCAAAGCGTTTTAAAACAACAGGAACAGGAAAATTAGTAAGAAATAAAGCTTACAAGAGCCATATCTTAACCAAGAAATCTCAGAAGAGAAAAAGAAACCTGAGAAAACAGACTACTGTTGATGCAACAAACGTAAAGAACATGAAGAAAATCTTACCTTACATGTAATTTTTGCAAGGTAGAGTTACGCCCAACAGATCAAGGAGGAAAATAAGAAATGGCAAGAATTAAAGGCGGCATGAACGCTAAGAAAAAACATAACAGAGTATTAAAACTGGCTAAAGGTTACAGAGGAGCCAGAAGCAAACAGTATAGAGTAGCAAAACAGTCCGTAATGCGCGCACTGACCAGCTCCTACGCAGGAAGAAAACAGAAAAAACGTCAGTTCCGTCAGCTGTGGATCGCTCGTATCAACGCAGCAGCAAGAATGAACGGTCTGTCCTACAGCAAATTTATGTATGGTCTGAAACTGGCAGGTGTTGAGCTGAACCGTAAAGTTCTGGCTGACATGGCAGTTAACGATGCAGAAGGATTTGCAACACTGGCTGAGCTTGCAAAAAGCAAAGTAGCATAAGTAAAAACATATTCTGTGTGAATATACGAAGAAGCTGTGAGAACCGGTAAGGGGATCGCAGCTTCTTTTGAAATATAGAAAAACATGAGGTGAATATGGAAAAAAGCAAAGTGGCAGTGGTTGCCTGTCCCGACTATGAGCCGGCGCGCGTAAAGGAAAGCCTGCAAAAGGGATTGGAAGCAATTGGCGGCCTGGAATCTCTGATCGGAAAAGAAGAGAATATTTTATTAAAACCGAACCTCGTCCGCTCCGCAAAACGCGAACGCGCCGTCGTGACCGACCCGGAAGTCATGGATGCCCTGATCACGATTTTGCAGGAAAATGGCTATGAGAATATTTCCTGCGGCGATTCCTGCGGCCTTGGCACCCCGGAGGGCATTGCAAAGGAAGCCGGGCTGAAAGAGGCGCTGGAAAAACACAACGTTCCGCTGAAGGATTTCCTTACGAGCGAGCGCGTAGAAACCGCCGATGGCAAATTTCTGATGATTGCGAAAGATGCACTCGACTGCGACGCCCTCATCAGCGTCAGCAAAATGAAAACCCACGCGCTGGAACGCATCACCGGAGCTGTCAAGAACCAGTACGGCTGCATCAGCGGCGTCTACAAAAAACTCGGCCACACGCAGTATCCGAACGCTGAGAGCTTCGCACACATGCTGATCGAGCTGAATCAGAAAGTCGCCCCGCGCCTCTATATCTGCGACGGCATCGTAGCAATGGAAGGCAATGGTCCGACTTCCGGCGACCCGGTTTCGATGGGAGTTCTTCTTATGTCCACCGATCCGATCGCACTGGATACCGTGTTCTGCCATCTGGTGAACCTCGATCCGTCGTATGTGCCGACAAATCTCTACGGGGAAACGCTCGGCCTTGGAACGTGGCACGACGACCGCATCGAAATCGTGACAGCGGATGGCACCATATCCGAGGAAGAACTGAAAAGAAAGTACGGAAATCCAAACTTCAACGTCGACCGCCGCAAAGCCCGCAAAAAAGGAGCCCTCGACCTGCTTGAGATCCTTGGGGTCTTCCAGAGCCGCCCCTATATCATAGAAGAAAAATGTAAAAAATGCGGCGTCTGCGTCGAGAGCTGCCCGGTGGAAGGGAAAGCTGTCCGCTTTGATAACGGCCGCAGAAATCCGCCGGTCTACGATTATAAAAAGTGCATCCGCTGTTTCTGCTGCCAGGAAATGTGCCCGCATCAGGCAATCCAGGTAACGAAGCATCGTCTTCCATGGGGAAAATAAGAATGCTATACGACAAAGTGACTGGAAAAGCGGAAAAAGAAGTGCTATACTTTAGAGCGTATTTGAAACAGCAACTCACGAAAAGCCTTTTTCAGACGCGCTCTGAGCGTATTTGAAAACAGCTCAGACTGCATTCAAAACAACAGTAAAAAATATCAGGAGGAAGCAAAAATGGAATTAGAAACCTTAAGAAGTGATATGATAGCAGCAATGAAGGCAAAAGACAAAGCAAGAAAAGAGGCCATCTCTTCCCTGATCTCCGCAGCCAAGAAGGTTGCCATCGACGAGGGCTGCCGTGATGACATCAAACCGGAGCTCGTAGACCGTGTGATCTTAAAAGAGCTGAAAACCGTAAAAGAACAGATCGACACCTGCCCGGCATCCCGCGAGGATTTAAAGGCAGAGTACCAGTTCCGCTATGACGTCATCAGCGAGTACGCACCGAAACAGATGAGCGCAGACGAAGTCAAGGCCTACATTCAGGAGAAATTCGCAGACGTGCTGGCAACCAAAAACAAAGGCGCGATTATGAAAGCCGTTATGGCAGATATGAAAGGTAAAGCAGACGGAAAGGTGATTAACCAGACCGTTGCAGAATTGTGCAAATGAATATCATCAACATCGAACACATCAGCAAACTGTTCGGCGATAAACTGATTTTTGACGATGCCTCCTTCGGTCTACAGGAAGGCGACAAGGTTGGTATCGTCGGAATCAACGGAACCGGAAAATCCACGCTGCTGCGCATGGTAGCGGGAGAAGAAACACCGGATTCCGGCCAGATTATCCGCCAGAACAACCTCAAAATGGCCTACCTGCCGCAGACACCGGAATTCCCGAAGGATGCCACCGTGCTGTCCTATGCCCTTTCCGGCGATGAGGAGGACTGGCAGGTGCAGAGCAACCTTGTGCAGCTTGGCATTACCGAATACGACGCAAAACTTGATACGCTCTCGGGCGGCCAGCGCCGCAAAGTTGCCCTGGCAAAAGTGCTTGCGTCTGATTTTGATGTCCTGATCCTCGACGAGCCGACCAACCACCTTGACAACGAAATGCTCTCCTGGCTCGAGGATTATCTGAAAAATTACCGCGGAACCGTCTTTATGGTCACCCATGACCGTTATTTCCTGGATAAAGTGTCAAACCGCATCCTCGAAATCAGCCACGGAAAAATGTACAGCTACGATTCCAACTATTCCCGCTTTCTGGAACTGAAAGCCGAGCGTGAGGAAATGGAGCTCGCTTCCGAGCGGAAACGCCGGAGCATCCTGCGCATGGAACTCGAATGGGCCAAACGCGGCTGCCGTGCCAGAAGCACAAAACAACGCGCCCGGCTGGAACGCCTTGAAGCACTCAAAAACGGCACCGCACCGACTGTGGACGCTGTCGTAGAGATGGATGCGGTCGAGACCCGCATGGGAAAGAAAACGATTGAATTCCACAGCGTCAGCAAAGCCTTCGGCGACAAAACACTGATGAAGGACTTTGAATACATCTTTCTCCGCAACCAGAGTGTCGGTATCATCGGCCCGAACGGCTGCGGAAAATCTACCATGCTTCGCATGATCACCGGCGAGGTTCTGCCGGATGCGGGAACCATCGAAATCGGTGATACCATCCGCATCGGTTATCTGGCCCAGGAAGAGCCGGATATGGACACAAACCAGCGCGTCATCGACTACGTCAAAGACATTGCCGAGTATGTGCAGACCCGTGACGGACGCATCAGCGCATCCCAGATGCTCGAACGCTTCCTGTTTACTCCGGATATGCAGTATACCCCGATTTCCAAGCTCTCGGGCGGCGAAAAACGCCGTCTGTATCTTTTGTCAGTCCTGGTCAGCGGAGCCAATGTCCTGATCCTCGACGAGCCGTCCAACAATGTGGATATCCCGACGCTGACCGTGCTCGAGGATTTCCTGAACACATTTGTCGGCATTGTGATCACCGTTTCCCATGACCGCTATTTCCTCGACAACGTCGTGGACCGGATTTTCGAATTTGACGGAAACGGGAATCTTTTGCAGTATGAAGGCGGCTATACCGATTACCTCGAGGCAAAAGAACGCCGTTTTGGCAAACTTCCGGAGAAAGCTGCTCAAACAGCAATGGCAAAAACAGCTGCATCCGCAGCCGGGACAGGAAAAAAAGATACAGGTACCGCCACGGATGCAGCTTCCGGAAAAGAAAAAAACAACGACTGGAAGCAGAACCGTCCGATCCGCCTGAAATTTACCTTTAAGGAACAGCGCGAGTACGAAACCATTGACGATGATATCGCTGCTCTGGAAGAAAAAATAGCATCCATTGACGACCAGATGATGAAAAACGCCACCAACTCCGCAAAGCTCGCTGAGCTGATGGCACAAAAAGAAGAAACAGAAGCAGCTCTCGAAGAAAAAACCGAGCGCTGGGTCTACCTGACCGACCTCGCCGAACGGATTGAGGAGCAGAATCAGAAATAATAAAAGCAAAGGAACTGTCCGCGGAAGAGAAAAAAATATGCGGGCCGTTCCTTCTTTTTTGGCCGAAAAATGAAGAACAACATTACCATATATTGTAAAAAACTTGTATTTTTCACGGAACAACCACAGAAAATCTAGACAGAATTACCAATCGGTGTTATAATTCAAACACTGGACATAGTGGCATTGCCATGCCCTTATCCGGGTTTTTCGAAGCGCGGAGGCAACCGAAACCCGGCAGAACACCAACCTGAGAAAAGCCAAAGTAATTTTTGGTCATCATTTTTTAAGGAGGATAAAATCAAATGGCTAGAAAGATGAAAACCATGGATGGTAACCAGGCTGCAGCACATGCGTCTTATGCGTATACCGACGTAGCAGCTATTTACCCAATTACCCCTTCATCCGTTATGGCGGAGCATACCGATGAGTGGGCAACCCAGGGAAGAAAGAACATTTTCGGACAGGAAGTTCAGGTAACTGAGATGCAGTCTGAGGCAGGAGCAGCAGGTGCAGTACACGGATCACTGGCAGCCGGAGCTCTTACCACAACCTATACCGCATCCCAGGGACTTCTTCTGATGATCCCGAACCTTTATAAAATTGCCGGCGAGCAGCTCCCGGGCGTATTCAACGTATCCGCTCGTGCCCTTGCAAGCCACGCACTTTCCATCTTCGGAGATCATTCAGACGTTTACGCCTGTCGTCAGACCGGAGTCGCAATGCTCTGCGAATCCAGCGTACAGGAGGTTATGGACCTGACACCGGTTGCACACTGTGCAGCACTGAAAGGCAAAGTTCCATTCATCAACTTCTTCGACGGATTCCGTACATCCCACGAGATCCAGAAAATCGAAACATGGGATTACGAAGATCTGAAAGACATGGTAGATATGGATGCAGTAGATGCATTCCGTAAACATGCCCTGAACCCAAACCATCCGTGCCAGAGAGGATCCGCACAGAACCCGGATATCTTCTTCCAGGCAAGAGAAGCATGTAACCCGTACTACGATGCTCTTCCGGCAATCGTACAGGAGTACATGGACAAAGTAAACGAGAAAATCGGAACCGATTACAAACTGTTCAACTACTATGGAGCAGCAGACGCTGAGCACGTAATCATCGCTATGGGTTCTGTCTGCGATACCATCGAGGAGACCATCGATTATCTCGTAGCAGCAGGCAAGAAAGTCGGCGTTGTAAAGGTACGTTTGTACCGTCCGTTCTCCGCAGAAGCACTCATCAATGCAATTCCGGAGACTGTAAAACAGATTTCCGTTCTGGACAGAACAAAAGAGCCGGGATCTCTTGGCGAGCCTCTGTACCTGGACGTAGTAGCAGCATTAAAAGGCAGCAGATTCGAGAGCACACCGGTATTCACAGGCCGTTACGGACTTGGTTCCAAGGACACCACACCGGCTCAGATCGTTGCTGTATATGAAAATACAGAAAAACAGAGATTTACCATTGGTATCGTAGACGATGTTACCAATCTGTCTCTGCCGGTTGGCGCTCCTCTGGTAACAACTCCGGAAGGAACCATCAACTGCAAATTCTGGGGACTTGGCGCAGACGGTACCGTAGGTGCAAACAAGAACTCCATCAAGATCATCGGTGACAACACAGACATGTACGCTCAGGCTTACTTCGACTATGACTCCAAAAAGTCCGGCGGTGTAACCATGTCTCACCTGCGTTTCGGAAAGAAACCGATCAAATCCACCTACCTGATCCACAAAGCAAACTTTGTTGCATGTCATAATCCTTCCTATGTGAACAAATATCACATGGTAGAGGAGCTGGTAGACGGAGGAACCTTCCTTCTGAACTGTCCATGGGATGAAGCAGGACTGGAAGAGCATCTGCCAGGTCAGGTAAAAGCATTCATCGCAAACCATAACATCAAATTCTATGTGATCGACGGCGTTAAGATCGGTATCGAGACCGGCATGGGACCGACCCGTATCAACACCATTCTTCAGTCTGCATTCTTCAAGCTTGCGAAGATCATTCCGGAAGAAAAAGCCATCGAACTCATGAAAGCAGCAGCAAAAGCTACCTATGGCCGTAAAGGTGATGATGTCGTAGCAAAGAACTGGGCAGCTATCGATGAGGGTGCAAAACAGATCAAAGAAGTTGCAGTTCCGGAAAGCTGGAAAAATGCAGAAGACGAAGGTCTGACCACAACTCATGCAGAGAGCGGCCGCGCTGACGCTGTTAAATTCGTAAATACCATCCAGGCAAAAGTAACTTCCCAGGAAGGAAACAACCTGCCTGTATCCGCATTTGCAGACTACGTAGACGGAACAACTCCGTCCGGCACATCCGCATACGAGAAACGTGGTATCGCCGTAAACGTACCTGTATGGAATCCGGAAAACTGTATCCAGTGTAACAGATGTTCCTTCGTCTGCCCGCACGCTGTTATCCGTCCGGTTGCCATGACCGCAGAAGAAGCAGCAGCAGCTCCGGAAGGCATCCAGACCATGCCGATGACCGGTATGCCGGACTACACCTTCACAATGGCTATTTCCCAGCTTGACTGTACCGGATGTGGTTCCTGTGCAAACGTATGCCCGGGCAAGAAGGGTGTGAAAGCATTGGCTATGGAAAGCCTTGCAGCACACGAAGCAGAGCAGAAATACTTCGATTATGCAGCAGCTCTTCCAGAGAAGACAGATGTTGTAGCAAAATTCAAAGAGAATACCGTAAAGGGCAGCCAGTTTAAGAAACCGCTGCTTGAGTTCTCAGGCGCATGCGCAGGCTGCGGCGAGACTCCTTACGCAAAACTGATCACCCAGCTGTTCGGTGACAGAATGTACATCGCAAACGCAACAGGATGCTCCTCTATCTGGGGTAACTCCTCACCGTCCACTCCTTACACTGTAAACGAGAAAGGACAGGGCCCGGCATGGTCCAACTCCCTGTTCGAGGACAACGCAGAGTTCGGTTATGGTATGCTTCTTGCTCAGAAAGCAATCCGTGGCGGCCTGAAAGCCAAAGTTGAAGCTGTTATGAACTCTGAGAAAGCTCCGGAAGAAGTAAAAGCAGCATGCAAAGAGTATCTGGATACCTTTGACTGCGGCGCAACCAACGGAACCGCAACCGATAAACTCGTAGAAGCAATCAAAGATGCTGACTGCGATACCTGCAGAGAAATCGTGAAGAACAAAGACTTCCTCGCTAAGAAATCCCAGTGGATCTTCGGTGGTGACGGATGGGCTTACGATATCGGATTCGGCGGCGTAGACCACGTACTTGCCAGCGGAAAAGATATCAACGTAATGGTATTCGATACCGAGGTTTACTCCAACACAGGCGGACAGTCCTCCAAAGCTACTCCGACCGGTGCGGTTGCACAGTTCGCAGCAGGCGGTAAAGAAACCAAGAAGAAAGATATGGCAAGCATCGCAATGAGCTATGGCTATGTATACGTAGCACAGATCGCTATGGGTGCTGATTACAATCAGGCAGTCAAAGCAATCGCAGAGGCAGAGGCATATCCGGGACCGTCCCTCATTATCGCTTACGCTCCATGTATCAACCATGGTATCAAGAAAGGTATGAGCAAAGCACAGACCGAGGAGCAGCTCGCTGTTCAGACCGGATACTGGCATTGCTTCCGCTTCAACCCGGCACTCGCTGCAGAAGGCAAGAGCGCATTCACACTGGATTCCAAAGCTCCGTCAGGAGATTATCAGGAATTCCTGAACGGCGAGGTACGTTACAACTCTCTGAAACGTGCAAATCCGGCGAAAGCAGAAAGACTGTTCGGCAAGAACGAGCAGGAAGCAAAAGACCGTTACACTTACCTGAACAAACTCGTAAAACTGTACGGCTCAGAAGAGTAATTCTTTCGTTCAAATTACTCCGAACCTGTAACATAAACGCTCAGGCGGTACGTATTGCCGCCGCCTGAGAAAAGAAAGAGGCCATGCCCCAAAAGGGTGTGGCTTCTTTTTGTGAACTTTTCCTTTTTCCATTGAAAAGGTTCTGCTTTTGCATGTTCTATGCTATAATGTCATAAAAACGGGGTTACAAGCCCGATATGAACAAAGAAAAGGAGATTTTGATGAACTACACAATCTACGACTACCTCGGGCTGTTCTTCCTTTATGCCTTTCTTGGATGGCTTCTGGAAACGACAGTGGCGGCTGTTCGGAAAAAACACATGGTAAACAGAGGCTTTCTGAATGGCCCGCTGTGTGCCATCTACGGAATCACGGCTGTTTTCATGACCCGCTACCTGTACGAACTGCAGTCCAGCCCGGTCTTTCTGTTTCTCGGCTGTATGATCATCGCCACCGCCGCCGAATGGATCGCAGGCCACGTCCTGGAACGGATCGGCCACGGCAAATGGTGGGATTATTCCAACAAAAAATGGAACATGGACGGCTACATCTGCCTCCAGTATTCCGTTCTCTGGGGAATCCTTGGTGTCCTTGCCCTGAAATTCGGCAACATCCTTGGCCTTACCCTCCTCCATCTTGCCCCAAACGGCGTAATGCACATCACCCTGTGGATCCTGTTCGGAGTCCTCGTCGTCGATGCCATCGGTTCTTACGCCGTCCTGCGCCACATTACCAAAAAGATGCCGCGCATCGCCGCCATGAACGACCAGATCGACGCCTTCACCAAACGGCTTTCCGTCCGCCTGTACCGCTACCTGGAAGCTCGTGTCGAGCGCGCCTACCCATCGGTACAGCCCATACCGAAACAGAAAGAAAAATCCGAAGTCTTCGCCGAGGGCTGCAGTTTCTACAAAATCATCCTGCTGTTCATCATCGGCGCCTTCTTAGGTGATATCGTAGAAACCATCTTCTGCCGCATCACCGCCGGTGTCTGGATGAGCCGCAGCAGCCTTGTCTGGGGCCCGTTCAGCATTGTCTGGGGCCTCGCCATCGCCCTCGCCACCTGGTTCCTCTATAATTACAGAAACCGCTCCGACGGCTTTTTATTCGCCTTCGGAACCTTTCTCGGCGGCGCCTACGAATACCTCTGCAGCGTCTTCACCGAAATCGTCTTCGGAAAAGTTTTCTGGGACTACAGCGACATCCCCTTCAACCTCGGAGGCCGCATCAACCTCCTGTACTGCTTCTTCTGGGGAATCGCCGCCGTCGTATGGCTGAAAAAACTCTACCCCCTGTTCTCCAAATGGATCGAAAAAATCCCCCTGAAACAGGGCCCCATCATCACCTGGATACTGATCATCTTCATGCTCGCCAACATCCTCGTCTCCACCCTGGCCCTCACCCGCTACGACCAGCGTGCCCACAATGAGCCAGCAGCAAACGCCATAGAGCAGTTCATTGATGAACGTTTTCCGGACAGCCGGATGGAAAAAATCTATCCGAACGCAAAAATGGCGAGCTGAAGCAATAAACCTTTGGCAACCCATCAAAAGTATGATATAATACCACATAGATATTTTGAGGATAAACCGTCCTCTAAGAGCGAAGAAAGGACTCAACCACAAATGACAGTAGACAACAGCTTCACCATGAAGAAATTCCAGAGCATGGAAATCATCTATGTGACCTTTTCCCAGATCACAAAACTCCCATACGTAGAGTGCGATCCGGAAACCTTTGATGATCAGGTATACATGTTTACCGAAGAAGAAGCAGCCAAGGAGTTTGCAAAATCCTATGTAGAAAAGAACACCCCGCTGCTCACCGTAAAAGTCCTGCGCAAGCAGATGCCGAACTTCTATATGGGCCTCTACGCCGAAGGCGTCAACATGGTCATCTTCCACGAAGGCGACCAGACCCGCCGCATCGAGCTCGAGCAGATCTTCCCGAAACCAGACATGGAGAAAATGAACAAACAGCACCTCCCGGTTCTGAACCCGGGCGTACAGCTCACCGTCGTATACTTTCTGCAGGAACTCAGAAAACCAAACCAGAGAAGAGACGATGCCGAGCGCATGCAGCACCTGCGTGAACTTGAAGAAGAAATGCTTGTCAACCTGATGCGAAGCAAATTCATCCTTGCCATCGACATCTCCCAGGTACAGGGCGAATTCGATCCGGCCAACCCGGGACCAGACGTGCGCATCCCGTACATCAAAAACCAGAACGAAGACATCTTCCAGCCGCTGTTTTCCGATATCGGTGAATTCCAGAAATTCCGTCCGGATCCGCAGGCAAAACTCCGTTTGGCAGCCATTCCGTTCCAGCACCTTCTGCCGTATCTGATGAAACAGGCAAAAGGCTTCGTCATCAACCCGTCCGGCTTCAACCTTCTGCTGACCAGAGAACAGCTCCAGAGAATCATGGGAGCCCAGGCACAGAGCGTCCGCCCGAACCTTGAGGCAATGATGGCACAGGCCGCTGCAGCACAGGCGCAGAAAAATGCGCAGAACAACGCTGCAAACGATGAAGTAAAAGAACACGTCGACGAGACAGAGAACACCGCAGCAGAAACCGACAACGAAGAATAAAACCGACAGGGCCGCAGAAAATCCCAGCAAACGGGCGCTGCGGTCCGTTTTTGACTGCATAAAACCGGAAATAATAAAGAAAAAACAAGAAAGGACAGCAGAAACATGAACGCAGAACATTGCAAAGCCTACACCCTGCTGCAGGAACAGCAGATTGACGATATCCATGCACACGGCTACCTCCTCCGCCACAACAAGAGCGGTGCCCGCGTGCTCCTTCTCGAAACCGAAGATGACAACAAAGTCTTCAACATCGCGTTCCGCACCCCGCCGGCCGACAGCACCGGCGTAGCCCACATCCTCGAGCACAGCGTCCTCTGCGGCTCCCGCGAATTTCCGTTAAAGGATCCCTTCGTAGAACTCGTCAAAGGATCCCTGAACACCTTCTTAAATGCCATGACCTACCCGGACAAAACCATGTATCCGGTAGCAAGTACCAACGATGCCGACTTCCAGAACCTGATGCACGTCTACATGGATGCCGTATTTTATCCGAACATTTACAAACATGACGAAATCTTCCGCCAGGAAGGCTGGAGCTACCATCTGGAAAGCGAAGACGGCCCGCTGACCTACAACGGTGTTGTATACAATGAAATGAAAGGAGCCTTCTCCTCCGCAGACGATGTCCTGGAGCGTGAAACCTTCAACACCCTGTTCCCGGACACCCCGTACGGCGTAGAATCCGGCGGAGACCCGTCCTGCATCCCGGATCTGACCTACGAAAACTTCCTGAAATTCCATCAGACCTATTACCATCCGTCCAACAGCTACATCTACCTGTACGGAAACATGGACATGGAAGAAAAACTGGCATGGATGGATGAAAAATATCTGTCCCATTTTGATGCAAAAGAAGTGAAGTCCGAAATTCCGTACCAGAAACCATTTGCAGAGACCCTCGACATTGTACACGAGTACCCGGTACTTGACGGCGATCCGCTCGAAAACAATGCGTATCTGTCCTACAACATGGTCATCGGCAGCGGTCTGGATGTAAAATTAAACGTGGCATTTTCCGTTCTGGAGTATGCACTTCTCGATGCCCCGGGAGCTCCGGTCAAACAGGCGCTCCTCGACGCACACATTGGAAAAGACGTTTACGGCTCCTACGAAGACGGCATCCTGCAGCCATTCTTCTCCATTGTAGCCAAGAACGCCGATGAAAATGAGAAAGAAAAATTCCTGTCCATCATCCGCGGCACCCTCGAGGATATCGTGAAAAACGGCATGGATCAGAAAGCCCTCGAGGCAGGCATCAACTATTTCGAATTCCGTTTCCGTGAGGCGGACTTCTCCAGCTTCCCGAAGGGCCTGATGTACGGCATTGACGTCTTCGACAGCTGGCTGTACGACGAGAACAAACCGTTCGCCTACCTGCAGCAGCTTGCGATCTACGATGAGCTGAAAAAACTGGCAAAAGAAGGCTATTTCGAAAACCTGATCCAGACGTATCTGCTGGACAACACCCATGCCTCCATCGTGACCCTCGTTCCGAAGACCGGTCTTGCCGCAGAAAATGATGCAAAGACCGCAGAAAAACTGCAGAAATACAAAGAGAGCCTGTCAAAAGAAGAGATCGAGAAAATCATTGCTGACACCAAAGAGCTGGCAGCATATCAGGAAGAAGAGGAGAGCGAGGAAGCACTCGAGACGATTCCGCTCCTGAAACGAAGCGATATCAAACGTGAGTCTATCAAACTTTACAATGACGAGCATGAAGTCGATGGAACAACTGTGCTTCATCACAACGTATTCACGAACGGCATCGGTTACTTAAGCCTGCTGTTTGATACGAAAAATGTGCCGAACGATCTGATCCCGTACATGGGCGTATTAAAATCCGTTCTCGGCTATGTGGACACCGAACACTACACCTACGGCGAACTGTTCAACGAGATCAATGCACAGACCGGCGGCATCAACTGCGGACTGCAGGTATTCCGCATTCCGGAAAATGATGACGACTGCCGCAGAATGTTCGGCATCCGCGCGAAATTCCTGTACGACAAACTGGATTTCGTCATGAAAATGATCGAGGAAATCCTGAACACCTCCCGCCTGGACGATGAGAAACGTCTTCACGAGATCATCTCCAGCATGAAATCCGGCCTGCAGAACCGCCTGTCCTCCGCCGGAAATGCAACGGCTGTGATGCGTGCAGCTTCCTATTACTCCCCGATGAGCAATTTCCAGGACCGCATCGCAGGCATCGGCTTCTACCAGCTCTTAAAAGATCTGGACGAGAACTTCGATGAGAAAAAAGCAGAACTGATCCAAAATCTGCAGACTCTGATGAAATACATCTTCCGCAAAGAGAATCTGACCGTCTCCTATACCGCAGACGAGACAGGCTACGCACCGCTGGAAGAAAAAATTGCAGCATTCAAAGAGAATCTGTACACCGACGAAGTGGAACCGGGCAGTATTGTGTATGATTTTGAACAGAAAAACGAAGCTTTCCAGACCTCCGGCCAGGTACAGTACGTGGCACTCTGTGGAAACTTCGAGCGCGAAGGCTACGACTACACAGGAGCCCTGCGCATCCTGCGTGTCATGCTGAGCTATGACTATCTGTGGATCAACATCCGTGTCAAAGGCGGCGCTTACGGCTGCGGCGGAGCTTTCGGAAGAGGCGGAAACGCGTGCATTTCTTCCTACCGTGACCCGAACGTCGGAAGAACCCTTGAAGTATACCGCGGTATCGGCGATTACGTGCGCAATTTCGAAGCAGACGAGCGCCAGATGACCAAATACATCATCGGAACGATCAGCGAACTCGATGTCCCGATGAACCCGTCCGCAAAAGGCCAGACCTCCGAGAGCGCATGGTTCAACGGCATTACCGAAGCAGACTTCCAGCAAGAGAGAGATCAGATTCTTGATGCAACATTGGATGATATTCATGCACTGGCAGACCTTGTAGATGCAGCCTTAAAACAGAACAATATCTGCGTTGTCGGAAGCGAGGCGGCAATTCAGAAAGAGAAAGAACTGTTCAAGAACGTAGAGAACTTATAAGTTAGGAGAACAAAACAGCAATGGAAAACAATGCAAATTATAAATCCGGCTTTGTAGCCCTGATCGGCCGTCCGAATGTGGGAAAATCCACGCTGATGAACCATCTGATCGGACAGAAGATTGCGATTACATCCAAGAAACCGCAGACCACCCGCAATCGCATCCAGACCGTTTATACGTGTGACGAGGGACAGATCGTGTTCCTCGACACACCGGGTATCCACAAGGCGAAAAATAAGCTCGGCGAGTACATGGTCGATGTAGCCGAGAAAACGTTAAAAGAAGTCGATGTGATTCTCTGGCTCGTAGAGCCGAGCAACTTCATCGGAGCAGGAGAGCGCCATATCGCAGAGATCCTGGAGAAAGTCAATGCGCCGGTCATCCTCATTATCAACAAGACCGATACCGTGGAGAAAGACAAAATCCTGGAATTCATCGATACGTACCGCAAGCTGTTCCAGTTTGCCGAGATCATTCCGTGCTCGGCACTCCGCCATCAGAACACCGATGACATCATTCCGAGCATCTTCAAATACCTGCCGTATGGCCCGCAGTTCTACGATGAGGACACCATCACCGATCAGCCGATGCGACAGATCGTGGCTGAGATCATCCGCGAGAAAGCACTGTACGCCTTAAACGAAGAGATCCCGCACGGCATCGCCGTTGTCATCGACCAGATGAAAGACCGCCCGAACGGAAAAATCGTTGATATCGACGCAACGATCATCTGCGAGCGCGATTCTCACAAGGGCATCATCATCGGAAAACAGGGCGCGATGCTCAAGAAGATCGGAAGCAACGCGCGGTATGAGCTGGAGCAGATGCTGGAGCAGAAAGTCAATCTGAAGCTATGGGTCAAAGTCAAAAAAGACTGGCGCGACAGCGATTTTCTGGTAAAGAACTTTGGATACGATAAGAAGAAGCTTGATCTGTAAGCAGCTGGGAAAATGTTTCATTGCTGCCGGAATGGTGACAGCTTAAGCGGCAAAATGCAGTAAAAAAACAGGAAAACGAGACAAAAACAACGGGAGAAAGAAAGGGGGAGAGGAAAATGCGGGAGGCAATTACAGTCAGCGGAATGGTATTAGCTGCCTCGCCGGTCGGAGAGTACGACAAGCGCGTCGTGATTCTGACCCGCGAGCTCGGTAAAATCACCGCCTTCGCGCGCGGCGCCCGCCGCATGAAAAGCCCGCTGATGGCCGTTTCCAACCCATTCGTATTCGGTGAGTTCCAGGTCTACGAGGGCCGTGACAGCTACACCCTCTCCGGAGCAAACATCAAAGAATATTTTCTTGACCTGGCGCAGATGCAGCCCGGCGTCTATTACGGCTTCTACTTCCTGGAGATGGCAGAGTATTTCGGCCAGGAAGGAAACGACGAAACTCAGATGCTGAATCTTCTGTACGTGACTATGAACGCTATCCGCCGTGGAAAACAGGATCTCCGCCTGATCCGGTGCATCTTCGAACTGCGCACGATCACGATCAGCGGAGAAGCGCCGCAGATGTTCTCCTGCATGGAGTGCGGCACGAAAGAGAATCTGACCATTTTCTCCCTGCGCGACAGTGCCATCTACTGTCCGGAATGCGGACGGACCATCAAAGACCCATGGCCGCTGCAGCCCGCTACTGTACTGGCATGCCGCTACATCATCGCATCACCGACGGAAAAACTGTATGGATTCACGGTAAATAAGGATATCTTGGACGAGCTGGAGCGGCTGCTGCGCGCTTATCTGCATCGCTATGTGGAAAAGAAAATGAAAACCCTTCAAATCCTGGATGTTATGAAATAATGCGGTAATATAGAAAGATGTTTGGGTCAAAAGGTTTTTTGAGCTTTTGACTCTGGTAATATATAAACAAAATATGAAAAAAATATATACAAAATTGTTGCAACCCCCTTTACAAACAAATGGAGATGAACTAAAATATTTAAGATAAAGAAATTATCTCGTGTTTATCACAGATAAGTAACTGCCAATGCATGAAAGCCAAATACAGAACTGATTTTTGACAGAATGGTAATACAAAAACAAATAATCAATACAGAAATTACAAAAAAATGATAACGATTCAGAGCCATGCGAAATAAAAGAAAAATTGCGAATCATGTTTGCACGAAGGAGCGGTTTTTCAGAAATTTTATATGGCGAGAAGCAACATTGAGATGTTGCGTAAGTAGAATCGAGATTGGGTTCTGAGTACTTACAAAAACAATAACAGCAAATGACGGAAATGGTAACACAGACATAAAGAAAAACCATGTAAACTGGCATAAAGTTACGAAGTGAAAAAGAAATACGACAGGAAAGAAAGGTATGTACAAAAAACTATCCACAGGATGGCTGAAGCATCTGGATTTCATGATTCTTGACATGATCTGTCTTCAGCTTGCTTTTGTTATGGGCTATTTTCTGAGACATCACAGTCTGAATCCGTATGAAAATGCCATTTACCGAAATGAAGCCATCGTATTCGCGCTGATCCAGTTGATGATCATGTTCTTTGATGATTCCTTCAAGAACGTTCTGAAGCGCGGTTATCTGGCAGAAAGCGGAAAAACAATTAAAAACATGGTATACATCATCGTTCTTGGTGTGTTCTATTTGTTCCTCATTCAGGAAGGGGATCAGTTTTCCAGAGCGACGATTATTCTGACCGGCTTGCTTTATGGCATCATTTCCTATCTGGTGCGTGCAGTATGGAAAGTAGTTCTGAAAAAACGCGGCGAAGGAGAACATAACGGCCGCTCCCTGCTGATCCTGACAACCGAAAAACAGTCACAGTCCGTTGTGAAAAACATGCTGGATTTTGAATACAGCGGTGTTCACCCAAAGGGCATTGTTCTTGTGGATCAGGATGGAACCGGACGCAGCGTTCATGGAGTACCGGTTGTATCCAGCCTTTCAGATGTAGCCGAATACGTCTGCCGTGAGTGGTTCGACGAAGTGCTGATTGTCCTACCGGCAGGCAGAGAAATTCCGCAAAAAATCTTTGATGCCTTTACCGAAATGGGAATTACCATCCATGTGAAAATTGCAGACGTGAACGAGATGCAGGGCAAAAACCAGACCGTAGAGCATATGGGCAATTACACCGTGATCACAACCTGCATCAATATGGCAAGCGCCGGTCAGCTTGTGCTGAAACGAATCATGGATATTTGCGGCGGCCTCGTCGGCTGCCTTATGACAGGAATCATTTTCCTGTTTGTTGCCCCGGCAATCTATATCAAATCGCCGGGTCCGATCTTCTTTTCCCAGTACCGTGTCGGAAAGAACGGAAGAAAATTTAAGATTTACAAGTTTCGAAGCATGTATATGGATGCAGAGGAGCGCAAAAAAGAACTGATGAAACAGAACCGTGTCAGCGATGGTCTCATGTTCAAAATGGAGAATGACCCACGTGTCATCGGCAGCGAAAAAGGTTCCGGCAAGGGAATCGGAAACTTCATCCGCAAAACCTCGCTGGACGAATTCCCACAGTTCTTCAATGTGTTAAAAGGTGATATGAGTCTCATCGGAACACGTCCGCCGACAGTGGATGAGTGGGAAAAATACGAGCTGCATCACCGTGCAAGACTGGCAATCAAGCCGGGTCTGACAGGAATGTGGCAGGTGAGCGGTCGAAGTGAGATTACGGACTTCGAAGAGGTTGTAAAGCTGGATACCAAGTATATCTCGGAATGGTCGTTTTTGCTGGATATCAGGATTCTGTTTAAGACAGTGCTGATTGTGCTGGGGCAGAAGGGGTCGATGTGAGAAGAGAGGGAAGAAGCTGTGAATGAGAAATTGTTCATGGCTTCTGTAATGCAAAAATGAAAAAGACTTTATACATAATTCGCGAAAGGATTATAGCAAATGCATGACAATAAAACAGAAAAAAAAAATCTTCTGATTTATGCTCATTACTATATTCCAGATACTGCGTCAACGGGGCAGATTCTCCGTGAATTGGCGGAGGGGATGCTGGATAAATTCAACATTACAGTTATCTGTGTGGTACCGAGTTACTTGGGGACTATCGAAGATAAATACAAAACACAGAAGTATTATGAAGAAGAAATCAATGGTGTAAAAGTTTTAAGAATAAGAGTTCCGGAGTTTAGCAAGACCAACAAGATAAGTCGTGTGAAGAACATTGTTTCCTACTTCTTTGGAGCAATGGGAGTGACATTCAAGGTTGGCAAGATGGACTATGTGTTTTCTATTTCTCAGCCTCCGATCCTTGGCGGCTTGTTGGGCGTTTGGGGCAAGTGGTTGAAGCATGCCAAGTACATCTATAATATTCAGGACTTTAACCCAGAGCAGGTTCTGGCAGTTGGTTACACCAAGAGTAAGCTTATCATTAACTCCATGATGTGGTTTGACAAATTCAGTTGCAAGCGTAGTGATCTTGTGATCACAGTTGGTCGTGATTTGGTGGAGACGGTGGAGAAACGTTTCAAAGGTAAGAAAGTCCCGAAGACCGTTATGATTAACAACTGGATCGATGAGAACGAAATCTATCCGTTGGATGAGAACAACGAGAAGGTTTTGGCTTTCAAGAAAAAGTATGGTCTGGACGGTAAGTTCGTCATTATGTACTCTGGCAACATCGGTCTGTACTATGACTTGGAAAAGTTGATTGAAGTCATAGAGCGATTTAAGCCGGGTACAAAGACTGCAGATGGCCGAGAGGTTGTATTTGCTTTTGTTGGTGCAGGCTCCGTGCTGGAGAGGCTGGTGCTCTATGTAAAACAGCATCACATGGACAATGTGACGTTTATTCCGTATCAGGATAAGGCAGATCTTATCTATAGTCTGAATGCTGGTGACGTTCACTGGTGTGTGAATGCAAAAGGAATTAAAGGCGTGAGCTGCCCATCGAAAGCATACGGAATAATGGCAGCAGGAAAGGCAATTATTGGATGCCTTGAATCTAACACAGAAATTAGAGAATTAATTAAAGAATCTAATTGCGGCAAATGTTGCGAACCAGGTGAATATGATAAGCTAGAAAAGATTATTTTATGGTATATGAAAAATGCTGATTCCAATAAGATTAAAAAAATGGGAATGAATGGACGAAAGTATCTAGAAAAGAATTTAACTAAGAATGTAAGTGTGAATAAGTACATAGAAGAAATTCTGCATATATAAAGAATAATGATGAAAAGAGGAATTAAAATGTCAGCCGATATTACAGCAATAATACTTACTAAAAATGAAGAAGTAAATATTGGAGATTGTATCGAGTCAATCAAAAAGGTTGTAAAAAGAATTGTTGTAATAGATAGTTATAGCACTGATAAAACTATTGAAATTGCGAAGAAATACGGTGCAGAGGTGTATCAGCATTCGTTTGAAAACTATGCAAAACAGTATAATTATGGTGTTGAGGTAGCTAGAATTAAAACAATATGGACACTTAGAATTGATGCAGATGAACGTTTCACACCTGATTCGGCCAAAGAATTAGAAAAAATATGTAATGCAAATATAAAAACAAATGTCAATGGTATTATTTTACGCTTTAAAAAAAATTTTTTGGGAAAAGATTTATATCATGGTGGAGTGTATCCATGGAAAAAAATGAACTGTTATAAAACAAAATATGGTTCAATAGAAAATCGTAATATGGATGAGCATATTATTTTAAGTTCAGGAAAGACAATAGAAATGAAACAAGATTGCCTGCATTTTGATTTTAAAAATCTTGAATATTTTATTAATAAACATAACTGGTATTCTTCGCGGGAAACTGTAGACTATTTTGAGCATTTGGAGAAAAAGAAATCCAAGAGTGAACTTGATTTCAAAACTTGGCTAAAAATGCGAGTGTATTATAAACTGCCATTAGGAATGCGAGCTCATGTATATTATATATATAGATATTATATTTTAGGAGGATTTCTTGATGGAAAACCAGGGAAAATTTATGCTTTTTTGCAAGCGTACTGGTATAGATATTTGGTGGATGCTAAGATTTACGAGTGTGAAACTATGAACATAAAATATAGTGCAAATGGTAGCCTTAAAAATTAAAGTGATTGAGTAACTATAAGGAGTATAGGATGGGGTTAAAAAAATTTTTAAAGAAAATATTATATTTATGTCCTACTCGATATATAGATAAATTTTATTTGATATATAATCGCATTTTTTATTCTGAGTTAACAGAAAAAAAAATGACTTTTGGAAGTGATAATGAAGACAAAACGTTTTATGTTATTAGACCAAGAACAAATTCTGTAGAAGGTTTAATGGCATTATTGTTTTATGTAATGCAGCATATAGGCTATGCAGAAAGAAATAATTATATTCCAGTTGTGGATTTTAAAAATTACGAGGTACAATATACGATCCAAAAAGGAGAAGATGCTTGGAAAGTTTTTTTTGAGCAGATTTCAAATTATACACTTAATGAGGTGTATAAAAGTAAAAATGTTATTTTATCTGGACTTAATGTATCCTATGAGACATATCCTTGTCTTCGTGAAAAATCTTTTAATAAGGAAGATCTGCAAGAAGTACATAAGTTAATAAAAAAATATATTAAATTTTCAGATGCTGCACTTGCTAAATATAAAAATGAATTAAGTAATATTAACCCTAAAGAAATGATTGGTCTTTATTTAAGAGGAACTGATTATACCAAATTAAAGCCGACAGGAGAAGCCGCCCAACCTACAGTAGAAGAGGCTATTGAACGAGCAAAGCAGTATATGGAAAATAATGATAAAAAAGTTTTTTTGGTTACAGAAGATGAAGAAGTGTATAAAAAAGTAGTATTAAATTTAGAAGATAAAGTAGTAACAGTAAGTTTTGATAGATATATAAAGAATTATTCAGCAAAAAACTTTCTTGCAAAGGATTCTTGCATAGAACAGTTAGCAGAGGATGCTCATACTAGAGGAATGAACTATTTAGTGAAGATAATGTTGCTTTCTCAATGTTCATGCATTGTAGGAGGAAAGACATGTGGATCTTGGGCAGCTTGTGTGCTTGCAGATGAAAAAACAAAGATAGATATATTTGAATTAGGAAATTATTGAATGGGGGATATAAATAGTAATGTTATTTAGTATAGTTGTTCCGGTTTATAATGTAGAAAAATATCTACAAGAATGTTTAGATTCTATAATTAAACAAATATTACAGATGTCGGAAGCATGTGAAATAATATTAGTCGATGATGGTTCGACAGATTCTAGTGGAAAAATTTGTGATCGGTATAAAACCATGTATCCTGATATAATTAGAGTATTTCACAATTCAAATCATGGTTTACTTATGACTAGAAGATTTGGGTATAAAAAGGCAAAAGGAGAGTACATAGTTAATTGTGATTCAGATGATTTATTGGAATTGGATTTTTTTAAAACTTTAGTGAAAACAATTAGAGAATATTCAAGACCAGACATGATTATGTTTAATCAGTATTTATACGATGGTTGGAATAAAAAAGTTGCTTTTGACAATATTTTATCAGAAAAGGATGTAAGTGTTGTTCCAAAGCAAGATGTATTGCGCCAATTTTTAATGGGAAATAGTTTAGTTAGCATATGTGGGGCTACATATAAAAGAACTTGCATTGATATCAATAAAGATTATTCAATGTATGCACATGTTAGTAATGGCGAAGACAGTCTTCAAAAGATTGAATTGTTTGATCATGCAGATACATTTGTTTATTTAAACAAAGCCCTTTATAACTATCGAATGGGATCAGGAATGACTACAAAATTTGATGCAAATTACTATAGTTCATTTAAAGTTGTATTTAAAGAAATCATAAGAAGAAAAGAAAAGTGGAGTCTATCAGATTTTGAATATTTATTATCAATAAAAGTGTTGTCAACAGTAGGGCGTGCTATTACACAAACAAGATTGAAAAAGTGGAAAAATTATAAAGATCATAAAAAATATCTCCAGAGAATCAGAGAAGATGATATTTTGACGGAGTATATTGAAAATGTGGACATGATAAAAAGACAGATACAAAAATCACATTTGATTTTTTTGATATTGCTAAAAAAATATTTGTATTGTATGATTATTGTTTTGCTTAATTTGAAAAATTTATCTGAAAAAATCGGGATGGAAAAATGAAAAAATATACAGTAAATAAAATGGATATTTTAGCAATTCTATTTTGGATTATGATAATGGGATTTTATACGCCGTATCAAGCAATATATTATGTGTATCAAGCTATCGTGGCAATAATAATTTTTATAGCAGCTTTTAGTGAAATAAAAGGAGTGATGAAAAATGGTATTATATTGTTATATCCATGTGGAATAGTTATTTCCTGTATTTTAAATAAAAATACTATATTATATACACAAATGATGCGAGGATTTATTTATGCGTTAATTGTATTAGATACATTTTTATTCTTAAATAAATTTGTAAAAAAACGCGGTTCAGATAGACTAATTACTATATTTTATAAGATGAGTTCCATTTACTTTGCTGTTAGTATTGTTTGGATTATGGTATTAGCCGTAAACAAAAGATTAGAGTTTGCAATACAGAATGAGCAATTGTTTTTGGGAGGAAAATTTCCAACAGTATACTGTATGATATTCTTTTTGATGTTTTTTTGCTTACATTGGTCGGGCAATAAGGTTTTTCATTATAGGGCAAAAAAATATTTATTTATAATGTTGTCTATTTTGTGCGTCATCTTATCTTATATGCTGAAAGCATCTACTGGTATAGTTGCAATAGTCTTTTTTTCTATCTCGGTGTTATTTTTAGAAAAATTTATAAAACTTATAAGTAATCCAGTTGTAGCCATTATAGCGATGGTTATATCAATGGGTGTAATTTTTGTACTTAATGCTATTTTAGCGTTGCCAATTGTTCAAACACTGATTGTTAAAATTTTACATGAAGATTTAGGCTTAACAGGAAGAACACGTTTGTATACATTATTATATTCGCTTCTTGTGAAAGCAGGAATTTTCGGATATGGTTTTGGAAGTTATGTTACTACTTCACTAGAATATCATGGATGGGCAAATGCACAGAATGGCTTAGCTGAAATAATCTTAACGTATGGTTGGTGGGGAGCAATATCGCTTTTAGCAATTGTATTTAATAGAGTAAGACAACATAAGATAGAGTTAATTCCATTAAACGCAGCATTATTAACATTTATTGTAGTTGCAGTAGTAGAAATTCCATATGATGCGAAATTTATTCTATTAATAATGATGTTTGGAGCGTTAGATTCAAGAAAAGTAGAAATAAAATCTAAATTTCCAAAGATATTTAGAATAAAAAAATAAAAGGAGAACGGATATGAACCCAATGGTGAGTATATGCTGTTTGGCATATAATCAAAAAAAATATATAAAAAAAACAATTGATAGCTTTTTAAGTCAAAAGACATCATTCGATTTTGAAATAATAATTCACGATGATGCTTCTTCAGACGGAACGCAGGATATTATTAGAAAATATGTAGAAAAATATCCAGATAAGATAATTCCAATATTTCAAAAGCAGAATCAATATTCTAAAGGCGTGGAAAATAGTATCACTTTTTGCTATCCCCAAGCAAGAGGGAAGTACATCGCGCTATGTGAAGGAGATGATTATTGGTGTGATGATTATAAGTTAGAAAAGCAGGTGACAATTTTTGAATCAAATCCAGAATGTACTTTTATTTTTTCAAATGGATATTCTTATAATGAAAAAAATAATGAAATGACCCCTTTTTTACCAAGAAGAGAAAAAGAAAGACAGATAGCTGAATATAGCCATTTTATGAATTTAGGTGAAAACTTAAAATTTAGTTTTATTCCAACAGCTTCTTTTATATTTAGAAAAGAAACATTGAATCAATTACCAGAAGAATTTAAGATTTATTGCCCAACGGGTGATTTAAGAACTCGTCTTTATCTAATAGGACAAAAAAAAGCATATTATTTTAAGGATAAAATGGTTGTATATCGAGAAAATACACCAGGATCAGTAATGGCTAGTTGGGAAAAATTAAATACGGATCAAGCCTATAAAAATTTTAAGTCTATTCTCGATATGCTAGAAAGAGTTAATGTATATACCAATTGTGAATATTTGGATGCTATAAGAGAATATGAAATACCGCATAGGAAGGCCTTACTTTTAAATACAAAATCTTTTCATGATTTACTAGAAGCAGAGAATAAAATAGTGTATAAGAATTGTACTATTTTAGAGAAAATGAAAATATTAGGAAAGATAGTTTTACCAAAGACAATTTGCGATACATTGAAAAAAAGGAATAGGTAAAATTTAGCGTATGCAAAGAACAGGAAATGTGATTTCAAATTTTATATGGCGATTTGCTGAAAGATGTGGTGCACAACTTGTAACTTTTATAGTATCAATTGTTTTGGCAAGAATTCTTGCTCCAGAAGATTACGGCACAATTGCGCTAGTAACAGTTTTTACAACCATTTTACAGGTATTTGTTGATAGCGGTCTTGGAACTGCATTAATACAGAAAAAAAATGCAGATGATTTAGATTTCTCGTCGGTGTTTTACTTTAATTTTGTAGTATGCCTTGTGTTATATGCAGCTATGTTTATGGCAGCACCAGTTATTGCAAAATTTTATGGAGATGTTACATTAACACCCATTATACGTGTAATCAGTTTGACAATTGTGATTTCAGGAGTTAAAGGAATTCAGCAGGCATATGTTTCTAAAAATATGCTATTTAAAAGATTCTTTTTTTCGACGATAGGAGGAACAATTTTTTCGGCATTTATAGGAATAGGATTGGCAAAAGCAGGTTATGGTGTTTGGGCATTGGTGGCACAGCAACTTTCTAATGCTACAGTGGATACTGTAATTCTTTGGATTACAGTCAGGTGGAGACCTCGAAAAAACTTTTCATGGGAAAGACTTAAAGGATTACTTTCTTTTGGTTGGAAATTATTGGTGTCTTCTTTACTAGATACGTGTTATAACAATCTGCGTAATTTAATCATTGGAAAAATGTATTCGCCATCAGATTTGGCATTCTATAACCAAGGAGACAAATTTCCAAAGCTTATTGTTACTAACATTAATACCTCCATAGATAGTGTTTTACTTCCGACAATGTCGAGTGCTCAGGATGACAGAGAGCGAGTGAAAAATATGACTCGAAGGGCTATAAAAACAAGTACATATGTTATGGCGCCTCTTATGATGGGATTGGCATTTTGCGCAACCCCGATTGTTAAATTAGTGCTTACTGATAAATGGCTCCCATGTGTGCCTTTTTTACGCATTTTCTGTATTACATACATGTTCTGGCCAGTTCATACTGCAAATCTTAATGCTATTAATGCGATGGGACGCAGTGATTGGTTTCTTCGACTTGAAATTATAAAAAAAATAATGGGTATGGCTATTTTACTATCTACTATGTGGTTTGGAGTTATGGCCATGGCATATAGTTTATTGTTGAGTAGTGTTTTAAGTCAAATTATTAATTCCTGGCCAAATAGAAAATTGCTAGGATATGGATATTTAGAGCAGGTAAGAGATTTTGCACCGGGAATTTTATTAGCAGTTGCAATGGGAATTTGTGTCTATTTGATTGGATATATCTCATTACCTACTATAGTTACGTTAGGAATTCAAATATTAGCAGGTGCTACTTTTTATATTGGAATATCTGCAATTTTAAAATTGGAAGAATTTGAGTATTTATTAGGAATGATAAAATCATTCCTCAACAGATAAGGAGGTTATTGTATGGATAACAAAATTCTTGTGACACGTTCATCAATGCCAGAACTAGACGAATACATGAACGAAATCACTCCTATGTGGGACAGCCATTGGCTGACAAACATGGGACCAAAGCACAAAGAACTTCAGGCTGAGTTGTGCGAATATCTTGGGGTAGAGAACATTGATTTGATGACGAATGGACACATGGCATTGGAACTTACTATTCAAGCCTTAAATTTGCAAGGTGAAGTGATTACAACACCGTTTACATTTGCTTCTACAACACATGCAATCGTTCGAAATGGCTTAGCACCTGTGTTCTGCGATATTGATCCTGAAACATACTGCATGGATGCCAGTAAAATTGAAAAACTGATTACAGATCGCACTTGCGCTATTATGCCGGTTCATGTATACGGAAATGTTTGCAACGTTAAAGAGATCGAGCGTATTGCCCAGAAGTATGAGTTGAAGGTCATTTATGACGCAGCTCATACATTTGGGGAAACTTATAAAGGAAAAGGAATTGGCTCTTTTGGAGATGCATCCTGCTTTAGCTTCCATGCAACAAAGGTTTTTAATAGTATTGAAGGAGGAGCGGTTTGTTTCAAAGACAAACAGCTTGGCCAGAAACTTTATGAGCTGAAAAACTTTGGCATTCATGGTCCTGAAGAAGTTCCGGCAGTCGGCGCAAATGCGAAAATGAATGAGTTCTGCGCAGCTATGGGACTTTGCAATCTCCGACATGTGGATGATGAAATTGCAAAACGTAAAGTAGTAGTGGAACGCTATCGTGAGCGCTTGAGTGGAGTAGATGGTATTCAGCTGAATTGCGTTCAAAAAGACGTTAAGAGCAATTATGCATATTTCCCGGTTGTTTTCGAGGAAAGATTATTCGGTGCAAGCCGTGCAGAGGTATTTGAAAGGTTAACCGAAAATGGAATTGGAGCACGAAAGTATTTTTATCCGTTGACAAATACATTTGAGTGTTTCCATAGAAAGTATGATGTGACAAAAACACCGGTCGCATTACATGTTAGCAAACGTGTCTTGACGTTACCTTTGTATGCTGATTTGGCACTAGAAGATGTTGATAGAATTTGCGATATTATTTTGAAGTGTAAATATTAAGGAGAGTAGACAGAATGAAGAAATTGATGATTTTGGGAGGCTCACGCTATGCTCTTCCGGTAATTAAAGCTGCAAAACAGCTTGGAATCTATACGATTACCGCAGATTATCTTCCGAACAACATCGCACACAAGTTTTCGGATGAATATGTCAATGTAAGTATTATTGATAAAGAAAAGACTCTGGAGATAGCCCAAGAACGTAATATTGACGGTATTATGTCCTTTGCATGCGATCCAGGCGTTGTTACAGCTGCATATGTTGCTGAGCAGATGGGATTGCCAAATGTTGGACCCTATGAATCGGTGTGCATCCTACAGAACAAGGGAAAGTTCCGCGAATTTCTTACAAAGAATGGTTTTACGGTTCCGATTGCAAAAGGCTACAAAAATGCAGATGATGCACTCAAAGATGTTGAGATGTTCCATTGGCCTGTTATTGTAAAGCCGACTGACTCAGCAGGTAGTAAAGGTGTTACACGCGTGGATGCCCCACGGGATTTAAAAAAGAGCATCCAATATGCTCTTTCTTATTCTCATTCGGATGAGTTTATCGTTGAAGACTTTATTACGCAGCATGGATACTCGTCCGATACGGACAGCTTTTCTGTTGATGGAGAATTAAAATTTGTGTCTTTTGATTGCCAACGGTTCGATCACGAAGCAAAAAATCCGTACACCCCAGCAGCTTATAGCTGGCCGTCTTCTATGACGGCAGAGCATCAGGAAGAACTGAAAAATGAAATTCAGCGTTTGCTAAGACTTTTGAAGATGCGAACTGCTGTCTATAATATTGAAACTCGTGAAGGAACTGACGGTAAAGCATATATCATGGAGCTATCTCCACGAGGTGGTGGTAATCGTTTGTCAGAATGCCTTCGTTATGCAACTGGTATAGATATGATTACAAATATGGTCAAGTATTCGGTTGGTCTATCTATGGATGAGATTACCCAGAAACCGTATGATGGTTGCTGGGCAGAAATCATTCTTCATAGTGATGAACCGGGAGTGTTTAAGGAACTTTGGATCTCGGATGAGATTGCAGAGAATGTAGTGGAACGGGATCTCTGGATTGAAGAGGGTACACCTGTTGGTGGCTTTGAAGCTGCCAATGAAGCAATTGGTACATTGGTACTTAAGTTTGAGAGTCAAGAGCGAATTGAAGAAGTCTTAGGAAACCAGAGCAAGTACGTCAAGGTGAAGTTGATGTAACAGATGAGAGGAAATTAAGAATGAAAAAAATAATTGTTTTTGGAGCGAGTGGGGACACTGGTCAGTATTTTGTAAAGTACTTCTTAGAACACTATATTGGTGAAGAGTATCAAATTGTTGCAACAGGAACAAGAGAGACACACTACTTTGAAAAATATGAAGTTCCGTATTATAGAGTTGATATCACAAAGAAAGAGGATTTTTCTAAATTGCCCAAAGATGTTTATGCGGTAGTTGATCTTGCTGGAGCAATGCCTGCAAGAATGAAAGGATATAATCCATACAGATATATTGATGTAAATATTACTGGAAATATGAATATTCTTGAGTATTGTAGAACAAATGGCGTGGATCGAATTCTTTTTGCACAAAGTTTTGGTGATATAAAAGATTATGGAGAAGAAAATCCATTGCTGACAGTGGATTTACCCCGTAAATTTAGTTTTACAAGTGATCATACGATTTATGTTATGTCTAAAAACTTTGCAGTTGATATGATTGAAAATTATCATCAAATGTATGGACTGAAAAGGTTTATATTCCGCTTACCTACAATTTATTTGTATTCTCCAGTAGATACATTTTATGTTGATGGAATTCAAAGAAAAATTGGCTATCGGTTGCTAATTGACAGAGCAAGAGTAGGTGATCCTATTGAAGTTTGGGGAGATTCTAGCCGTGTAAAAGATATGGTGTATGTTAAGGATTTTTGCCAGATGCTTTACAAAGCACTCTTTGTTAACAGAAAGTGTGGATATTATAATGTAGGAACAGGAGTCGGAACTTCGCTTTTAGATCAGATTAAAGGAATGATTGAGGTTTTCGGTGAAGATGGCAGAAAATCCGAAATTATTATGAGACCGGATAAACCAAATGCACCGCAGTATATTATGGATATTACACCAGCCAAGGAAGAACTTGGATATAAGCCAAAATATAATTATTTAGATATGCTTCGAGATTTTAAGAGAGAAATGCAGAATGTTGAAGTTTTGGGGGAACAGTAAAGTAATCCATATCTATGGAGTATCACAGATTGTGTGTAGTATGAGAAAAATTGGTGGATTTTGAGTGTTTGAGACAAATCATGTTTATAGACATTACTTTCAACAGATCACTTAGCATCCTAATGGCAGACCCTCAGGAATTTCTAAAGCTTAGCGATGAACAACTGACTGCTTTTATCATTGATTTTGAAGCAAGACTACAGGAATATCTGCGAAATCGGTTTTTGATGCACTTGGTGCAAAAACATATTTCATCAATGCAGAACCTAATGACATAAACATAAATAATAATGCGAGTCCCACGCATATAGAAGGTCTGCAGGCTCTTGTGAAAGAGACAGAATTGGATGTAGGGTTTGCATATGATGGAGACGCAGATAGTTGCCTTTGAGTTGATGAGCACGGAAAAGTTGTAGATGAAGATGCTATTCTCTATATCTATGGAGCCGATTTGAAGGAACATGGTGAGTTGGTCGGAGATAAATATGTTTATGAGTATGTGGAACAGATAGGATGCCGGATCCGTGGAGAACAGTTCGGACATATCATCTTTTCCAAGCATGCGACAACAGGAGATGGTATCCTGACGAGTTTAAAAATGATGAAAGTGATGCTTGCTAAGAAAAAAACGCTGAGTGAGCAGGCAGCACTATTTAAGATTTATCAGCAGATACTGAAAAATGTCCGTGTGACAGATAAAAGCGGCGCAGGATGATGCGGCTGTTCAGGAGGTTGTTGCAAAGGTTGAGGATGCGTTAGGTGAGATGGGACGTATTTTTGTTAAAGAATCCGGCGCAGAGCCGGTGGTACGTGTTATGGTGGGGACACCGGATCACGATACCTGCCAGAAACATGTGGGTGAAGTTGTTGACGTAATCTACAGCAGAGGATATCAAGTCTAAAAAAACGATAACGACTCTGGAACAACCAGGGTCGTTTCTGCTATTAGAATTTTGAAAGGAACGGTAGACGCCGATCTCTTTCTATTTGCAAATTGGAGGAATTGAAGTATGTGTGGAATTGTTGGATTTACCGGAAACCGTCAGGCAGCACCTATTTTGCTGGAGGGATTGGCTAAACTGGAATACAGAGGATATGATTCAGCAGGGCTTGCTGTACGAGATGGAGAAAAGTTTGCTGAAGTTGTAAAATCCAAAGGACGACTGAGCAATTTAATCGAAAAAACGGATTCGGGAAATTCTTTAAAGGGAACCTGTGGCATTGGGCATACACGTTGGGCAACACATGGCGAGCCGAGCCAGACAAATGCACATCCGCATGTGTCTGGAAACTGCAAGAGATCCGGATCTGGAGCGGTAGAGTCTGAAGTGGTTGGTGTACACAATGGTATTATTGAAAACTATACGGAGCTGAAAGAAAAGCTTTTAAAGCATGGATATACGTTTTATAGCCAGACGGATACAGAAGTTGTTATTAAACTGGTGGATTATTATTACAAAAAATATAAACTCGGACCAATTGATGCGATTGCAAAAACAATGGTACGAGTCCGTGGATCATATGCTCTGGAGTTGATGTTTCGCGATTATCCGGGCGAAATATGGGTTGCACGAAAAGACAGTCCGATGATTATTGGTATCGCAGATGGTGAAACTTACGTAGCATCCGATGTACCGGCGATTCTGAAGTATACAAGAAATGTATATTATATTGGAAATTTGGAATTTGCTAAATTAACACCGGGGGAAGCACATTTCTACAATCTTGATGGTGATGAAATTGAAAAACAGACTACTGAGATTAAATGGGATGCAGAGGCTGCAGAAAAAGCAGGGTTTGAACATTTCATGATGAAAGAAATTCATGAACAGCCAAAAGCAGTTCAGGATACTCTGAATTCTGTGATCAAAGACGGAGTGATTGATCTTTCAGCAGTAGAAATTACGGAGGAAGAAATTAAAAAATTTGAGCAGATTTATATTGTGGCCTGTGGTTCCGCATGGCATGTAGGGATGGCTGCGCAGTATGTTCTGGAAGATCTGGCAGATATCCCGGTGCGGGTAGAACTGGCATCAGAATTCCGTTATCGAAAAATGCCATTAAATCAAAAAGCTCTTGTAATCGTAGTAAGCCAGTCAGGTGAAACAGCAGATACATTAGCTGCCCTGCGTCTTGCAAAAGAAAAAAATATTACTACAATGGCGATTGTAAACGTTGTGGGAAGCAGTATTGCCCGCGAAGCAGATAAAGTATTTTATACACTTGCCGGACCGGAAATTTCTGTTGCTACGACAAAAGCATACAGCGCCCAGCTTGTTGCCATGTACTGCATTGCAGTTCAGTTTGCAAAAGTAAGAGAAAAAATTACAGAGGAACAATATCATTGCTATATTTCTGAAATGCTGACACTTCCGGAAAAAATTCAGAAAATCCTGGAGGATAAAGAACGGATTCAGTGGTTTGCCGCAAAATATGCGAATACACATGATGTGTTCTTTGTAGGTCGTGGCATTGACTATGCTGTCTGTCTGGAAGGAAGTCTGAAGCTGAAAGAAATTTCTTATATTCATTCCGAGGCATATGCAGCGGGAGAACTGAAACACGGCACCATCAGCCTGATTGAGCAGGGAACGCTTGTAATTGGATCTCTTACGCAGAATGAGCTCTACGAAAAAACAGTCAGCAATATGCTAGAATGCAAGAGCCGAGGAGCGTATTTGATGGGACTGACAACGTATGGAAATTATGGTATTGAAGATCAAGTGAACTTTACAGTATATGTACCGAAAGTGGACGAACATTTCGTTGGAAGTCTGGCTGTAATTCCACTGCAGCTGATGGGATATTATGTTTCTGTTGCGAAAGGACTGGATGTGGATAAGCCAAGAAATCTGGCGAAGAGTGTGACGGTGGAATAAAATGGAATGAACACTGAAAATTTTTGAAAAATAAATATTGAAGCTCTAAAAGAACAAACAAAAAGCATAGATGGTTTGCTATTTTACAGAGATAACATAAAATATATAGTTCTATAAAAACAATTCAATATACGATTATTTTAAATATGAGGAACTAACGATGTCACATCAAACACTATTTTTACAACAGTCCTATATAGACTGTACCAATCAGTACACGACTCTGCTGGAAGAACCAAACATTCCTCTCTGGGATTATGTGGTTCTTACAGCGTCGAATGAGGAGCAGGCGGAGTCCTATCGTACCCAGATCGAATACCGACTGAATCACCATATGCTGCCAGAATCAACGCACTATGCTGTTCTTCCGGATCCGGAAGGAAAGCGGGTTGGAAGCGGTGGCGCTACCTTAAATGTATTGCACTATATCCATCAGCGTGCCGGATCTTTTCAGAATAAACGAATTCTCGTCATTCACTCCGGCGGGGACAGCAAACGTGTTCCACAGTATTCTGCCTGTGGAAAGCTTTTCTCACCGGTCCCTCGTGTGTTGCCAAATGGAAAACGTTCTACTCTTTTTGATGAATTTATGATTTCCATGAGTGGAGTCGCCGCCCGGATGAATGCCGGCATGTTGGTATGCTCCGGAGATGTTTTACTGTTGTTTAATCCGTTACAGATTGATTTTTACGGAAAAGGTGCGGCGGCTCTTTCTATTAAAGAACCTGCGGAAATCGGAAAAAATCATGGAGTTTATCGTGTAGACGGCGCAGGAAACGTTGGAGGCTTCCTGCACAAAAAGACAGTAAACCAGCTGCAGGAGCTGGGAGCTGTCGATACGCAGGAAAATGTGGATATTGATACGGGTGCTGTGATTCTGGATAGTGATATTTTGAAGTCCCTGTATTCTCTGATCGATACAGATGAAAAATTTTCGGCTTATGTGAATGAGAAGGCGCGTCTTTCCTTTTACGCAGACTTTTTATACCCGCTGGCATCTTCTTCGACGCTGAAACAGTATTATAAAGAGACACCGGAAGGTGACTTTACGCCAGAACTTTATACTTGCAGAACGGAACTTTGGAAGGCATTACATCCGTATCAGATGAAACTGATTAGGATGTCACCGGCGGCCTTTATTCATTTTGGAACAACAAAAGAATTATTGCAGTTAATGACAAAACGAATGGAAGAATTTCAGTATCTTGGCTGGAATTCTCATATTCATACGAATCGGATGCAAAAGGAGTTTGCGGCCTCAAATAGTTATGTAAGCTTGGGAGCTCAAATCGGTGAGGGGTCTTATCTTGAGGATTGCTATATTCATCAGGACAGCAAAATCGGAAGAGAGTGTGTAATTTCCAGTGTGACATTAAACGGACAGGAAATTCCGGAACAGGCAGTGCTGCATGGCTTAAAATTAAAGAGCGGAAAGTTTGTTGTCCGTATGTATGGGGTTGAGGATAATCCAAAAGAAAATACATTATTTGGAAGAAAATTGCCGGAAACACTGTGGACTGCGTCAGTTTATCCTGTGTGCGATACGATTGAAGAGGCGGTTAATAAAACGTTAGATGCCTGGAAAAACGGATTTCCGATTGGAGAACAGACAATTTCGTTAAAGGACAGTTTCAATCAGGCAGATCTTTCTGCACTTCTGCCGTGGGAAGAGAAGCTTTCGGATAAGGTGATGCTGGAGGAGATTCTGGAAGCAATTGACAGGAAGGAAAATCTTCAGAAGCTGTTTGTGCGAATAAAGAGTGACCTTTCCGAACGGGTGAAACAGGAATTATTAAAAGAAGCAGAAAAATTAAATGACGCAGAGTTAAAAGAATTCAGCAGAAAAATTCGAATTTATTATCTGCTATCCTGTTTTGAGGAAACATACAGAGATTCTTGTTTTAGTACAATCAGCAATGCGATTCTTTCAAATGCAGTAAAGGGACTGACGTATGATTCTGATGCAAAAATGGAAAAAGATGAAGTGATCACGCGTCTTCCGGTTCGGGTGAACTGGGGCGGTGGATGGAGTGACACACCACCGTACTGCATGGAATATGGTGGAACCGTGTTGAATGCAGCTGTAATGCTGGACGGAAATTATCCGATTGAAGTAGTAGTCAGAAAAATAGCAGAACCAGTCATTATCCTGGCAAGTGCAGACAGCGGTGCGGAACAGTGTTTTAATGAGATTACAGAATTGCAGGATTCCAGTAATCCGTATGACCCATTTGCTTTACATAAGGCGGCGCTGATCGCATGTGGGGTAATTCCATATAAGGAGTTTATTTCTGTTGAGGAAATTACCGGAAATCTTGGAAGCGGTTTATATCTTTCTACACGGGTGATTAATATTCCCAGAGGTTCCGGACTGGGCACCTCGTCTATTCTGGCAGGAGCATGTGTAAAAGCATTGTACGAAATGCTTGGCAAAGAAACAAGCGAAGACGAACTTTATGATCGGGTTCTTTGTATGGAGCAGATTATGTCTACCGGTGGCGGATGGCAGGATCAGGTTGGAGGTCTTGCACCTGGAATTAAGATGGTAACGAGTGAAATGGCAATTCAGCAAAAAATTACCTGTACGCCATGCAAAATCAGTGAAAATACAAAGAAAGAATTAGATGAGAGATTCTGTCTGATTTATTCCGGACAGAGACGACTGGCGCGGAATCTATTACGTGATGTTGTAGGCCGGTATGTTGGCGGCATTGAGGAAGCAGTAGAGGTTCTTTACGAAATTCAGCAGACGGCAGTTTTGATGCGGTTTGAGATTGAAAAAGGAAATGTCGACAGATTTGCAACTCTTTTAAATCGGCATTGGGAATTATCGAAAAAGCTGGATTCAGGCTGTACCAATACCTGCATTGATATGATATTCCATTCTGTGGAAGATTTGATCGACGGGAAAATGATCTGCGGAGCCGGTGGTGGAGGATTCCTTCAGGTGATATTAAAGAAGGGTATTACACCAGACGATCTTCAGAAACGGCTGCACGAAGTATTTCAGGACAGTGGTGTTGATGTATGGCGCTGTTCGCTGGCATAGAAGGAGGAACATATGCTAAAAGGAATATCACCGCTCATATCTCCGGAGCTTTTAAAAATCTTAAATGAAATGGGACATGGGGATGAAATTGTTTTTGCGGATGCAAACTTTCCAACCGTAAGCACAGGAAAACAGGTAGTTCGGGCAGACGGAATCGGTGCTGTGGAATTGCTTGACGCTGTTTTACAGCTGTTTCCGCTGGATCAATATGATGAGGATCACTTTATATTAATGGAAGTTGTTCCAGGAGACCCGGTAAAAACACCTATTTGGGATGAGTATAAAGAAGTTCTGAAAAAATATGAACCAGAAGCGCATGTACATACGTTGGAACGATTTGCGTATTATGAACGTGCTAAAGAAGCGTATTGTGTTGTAGCAACAGGAGAAACTGCGCAGTATGCAAACATCATTTTGAAAAAAGGTGTTGTAAAATAAAATCTTGAAGGAGAGGTGCAAAAAAATGGACTATTTTTCATCATCCTCTCCTTCTGTGTCCTCACAGCGTATCTTATATACGCCTTCCGGATTTGCGCGTACGACGCTTCTGTATCTGCAGGAAACAGGTTCCCTGCATGCGATTTCTGCACATACCTCACACCGTGAACATTTGGCATCTTACCTGGTGTTTCTGGTGACTTCCGGGTCGGGAGAACTGGAGTTTAATGGAAAAAGCTATCCGCTTCGGGCTGGAGATTGCGTTTTTATTGATTGCCGCAAACCATATTCCCACGCAACGTCTACGGATTTGTGGACATTGCAATGGTGCCATTTTTATGGGCATATTATGCCTGATATTTATAAGAAATATCAGGAACGCGGGGGAATGCCCGTATTTCATCCGAAAGAAATTTCGGAGTTGGTTCAGGTTATGACGGAGCTTTATGCCACGGCAGGATCAGACAGTTATGTGCGCGATATGAAGATCAATGAGATATTGAATCGATTGATTTATGTTTTAATGGATAATTCATGGCATCCGGAACATACAACGCATTCCAGAAAACGAATCGATCTGGAAGGTATAAAACATTATCTGGATGAGCATTATAAGGAACATATTACGCTGGAACTGTTGTCACAAAAGTTTTTTATCAACAAATATTATCTGACAAAGATTTTTAAAGAAACGTATGGAGTTACAATTATTTCGTATATCGAAGAAAAACGTATTACACAGGCGAAAAATCTTCTTCGATTTACAGATTTGACTGTAGATGAAATCAGTACGGCAATTGGCCTGAATGATGCAAATTATCTGGCTCGAAGATTTCGAAAAATAGAGGGCATGAGTCCGGGAGAATATCGAAAAAAATGGTAACGAAAAAACCGTCTGCGCCAATTCACAGCGCGGACGGTTTTTTTCGTTTAAAATGAAAAATTATATTTATGCTTGTCGCATACATTAATATCTTTTCCAAATTGGACTTCTATGATCTGTAATTCTGTATCAGCTAAAACAGTATGCTTACAGCCGGCTTTCATTTTTACGGTATCTCCGGCTTTTACATTTTGAATAACGTCGTCAATTACGATACGTCCTTCACCGGAAATCACATTCCATACTTCATCTCGGAATTCATGGCTGTGATAATTCATGTGATGGCCAGGGTTCAGCGTTACCTTAATCGTAAGACTCTCTTTTTCTACATCCAGTACACGGAAGCTTCCCCATGATTTTTCAGCAAACATAACACGGTGATCCAGAGTATTTACAAATGGTTTAATATAACTGGATTGCTCTTTGTCGGAAACAAGAATTCCGTCCGGGCTTGCAGAAACAACAACATTTTTTAAGCCCATGCAAAGGATAGGAAGATTTAACTCGTTTACGACGTGAACATTGCTGCAGTTCTCGTTGAAAAGTGCTTCGCCGACGTTATGACTGTCCATAGCTTCGGTCAGTGTGTTCCAGGTTCCAAGATCCTTCCACATACCAGAGAAACGCATGACTTCGATTTGAGATTCATGTTCCACAACTGCGTAATCAAAGCTGATTTTATCTAATGTTTCATATTTATTGAAAAGATCTTCATAATTTTCAAAATCGATTAATGCATGCGCCCGATCTAAAACATAGCCAAGACGGAAAGCAAAAACACCGCCGTTCCAAAGTGCTCCCTGAGCAATATAGCGCTCTGCGATTTCTTTGGTTGGCTTCTCCTTAAACATGGATACAGTACTGATTTGTGCAGAAGTATCAGGAATGATATATCCATATTTCTCACTTGGATATGTTGGCTCAATACCCATTAGTACAAGATTTGCTTCGCTGGCTACAGCTCTGGAACCAAGATCATTTAAAGCATCAAAATAATCAATTTCCACATATGGATCAACAGGGCAGACAACGACTGGTTCATCTTCGGAAAATCCCTTTACATCCTTCAGATAGGCAGCAGCAAGAGCAATGGCCGGGAATGTATCGCGGCGGCATGGTTCAACACTGATACCAACATCTTCCCCTAACTGGTTATGGATGGCGGAAACCTGTGATTTTGAGGTTGCAATTGTTACTGTAGCATCTTGATCAATGGTACGGATCTGGCGGTAAACCCGCTGTACCATAGATTCCAGTTCGCCGTTTGCAGCGTGAAAAATCTTAATAAACTGCTTGGAGCGGATATCATTGGAAAGCGGCCACAGGCGCTGGCCGGATCCGCCGGATAATAAAACGATATTCATAAAGTTTCTCCGTTATCTTTCTGCGCGCATCGGGTTATTCAGGAAATCTTCGTAGGAAAGACGAATGCCATCTTCCAGCTCCGTTTTGTAGGTCCAGCCAAGAGCGGTTGCTTTGGATACATCAAGAAGCTTTCTTGGAGTACCGTTTGGTTTGGTGCTGTCCCAGTTGATTTTTCCATCATAACCGATTACTTTTGCAACAAGTTCTGTAAGCTCTTTGATGGTCAGTTCTTTTCCCGTTCCGGCATTTACCGTTTCGTTTCCGGAATAGTTGTTCATCAGGAAGACACAGAGATTTGCAAGGTCATCGACATACAGGAACTCACGAAGCGGAGAACCGTCACCCCAGCAGGTGACTTCAGGAAGATGATTGACCTTTGCTTCATGGAAGCGGCGAATCAGCGCAGGGAGTACATGACTGTGGGTTGGATGATAGTTATCGTTTGGTCCGTAAAGATTGGTTGGCATAACGGAAATATAATCGGTTCTATACTGGCGGTTCAGAAATTCACAGTATTTTAAACCGGAAATTTTTGCCAGTGCATAAGCCTCGTTTGTTTTTTCCAGTTCGGAAGTCAGCAGGCAGGTTTCCTTCATTGGCTGTGGAGCCATACGCGGATAAATGCAGGAGGATCCAAGAAATTCCAGCTTTTTACAGCCGTTTTTCCATGCAGAGTGAATGACGTTCATTTCTAGTGTCATGTTATCGTACATGAAATCTGCCAGTGCTTCCTGGTTTGCAACGATGCCGCCTACCTTGGCAGCAGCAAGGAATACATATTCCGGTTTTTCCTCTGCGAAGAATGCTTCTACAGCATCCTGGCGGCAGAGATCCAACTCCTTATGTGTGCGGGTAATGATATTTTCATAGCCCTGACGTTTCAGTTCTCTTACAATAGCGGAACCAACCATTCCACGATGTCCGGCTACATAAATTTTTGCGTTTTTTTCCATCATGATATTTGCATCTCCCAATTAAAGTGCGGTTTTCATGGCTTTTTCCTGCTTTGCAAGCTGACGGTCATGTTTTGCCATAATTTCTACTAATTCAGCGTAGGTTGTTTTCTGCGGATTCCATCCAAGAACAGATTTTGCTTTGGTCGGATCGCCCCAGAGGTTATCAACATCGGTCGGACGGAACCATTCCGGATTGACACATACCAGCATTTTTCCAGTTTCCGCATCGAATCCTTTTTCTTCCAGACCAGTTCCTTCCCAGCGGATCGTAATGCCATTTGCTGCGAACGCTTTTTCGGTGAAATCACGTACGGTGTGCTGTTCGCCGGTTGCAATAACAAAATCTTCCGGAGTTTCGTGCTGCATAATCATCCACATGCACTCTACATAATCTTTTGCATAACCCCAGTCACGCAGAGAGTCCATATTTCCAAGCTCGAGATGATCCTGAATGCCTTCAGCAATTCTTCCGGTAGCCAGAGTGATTTTACGGGTAACAAAGTTCTCACCGCGACGCTCGGACTCATGGTTGAAGAGAATACCATTGACAGCGAACATGCCATATGCTTCACGATACTCTTTCACGATCCAGAAGCCATACTGCTTTGCAACAGCATACGGGCTGTATGGGTGGAACGGAGTTGTCTCGCGCTGCGGAACTTCTTCTACTTTTCCGTATAATTCAGAGGTAGATGCCTGGTAAACCTTCGTCTTCTTGGTAAGACCAAGAATGCGGCAGGCTTCCAGAATACGAAGAACACCAAGAGCATCTACATCGCCGGAGTATTCCGGAACATCGAAAGAAACCTGTACATGAGACTGTGCAGCCAGGTTATAAATTTCATCCGGCTGGACAATATTGATGATACGAATCAGCGATGATGAATCAGAAAGATCACCGTCATGCAGTGTGATTTTGTCCATAATATGCTCGATACGAGCCGTATTGGCAAGAGAAGCGCGGCGGGTGATACCGTGAACTTCATAACCTTTTTCTAACAGAAACTCCGCAAGATAGGAGCCGTCCTGACCGGTGATACCGGTGATAAGTGCTTTTTTCATTGTGAATTTTCCCTTCGTTATTCGTGTTTTTTTATGTTTTCAAATATTAGAGTTTTAGCATGTTTATTCTATAGAAAAATACCTTTTTAAAAAATGGACTAAGAAAAGATATGTTAGCATTATATTGGCTTTTAAAGGAAGAACCTGCTTTTTGATTTCATATTTAGCAGAAAATAAAAGCAAAGGAGAGAGATAAAACTATGAACACAACATTACTCATCATGGCCGCCGGAATCGGCAGCCGCTTTGGAACAGGAATTAAACAGTTAGAACCGGTCGATGATGCAAACCACATCATCATGGATTATTCCATTCATGATGCGATCGAAGCTGGTTTCAACCATGTAGTATTTATTATCCGCAAGGATATCGAGCAGGAGTTCAAAGAGGTCATTGGAGACCGGATTGCGTCGATCTGTGCCAAGCACAACGTAACGGTGGACTACGCATTCCAGGATATCAACGACATCCCGGGCACTCTGCCGGAAGGCCGGACAAAGCCGTGGGGAACAGGACAGGCTGTGCTTGCAGCAAAGAAGGTTATCAACACGCCGTTTCTTGCAATCAATGCAGACGATTACTACGGCAAAGAAGGCTTCAAAGCTGTTCACGGGTATCTGGTGAATGGCGGAAAGTCCTGTATGGCCGGTTTTGTGCGGAAGAATACCTTATCCGACAATGGCGGTGTGACGCGCGGCATCTGTAAGATGGACGAGGAGAACAATCTGACAGAGGTTGTGGAGACGAAAAATATTGTAAAGACTGCCAAAGGAGCAGAGGCTGACGGTGTGAATATAGATACGGAATCCCTGGTGTCTATGAATATGTGGGGATTGACACCGGAATTTCTGGATATGCTGGAAGATGGCTTCCGGGTTTTCTTTGAGAAGGAAGTACCGGAAAATCCGCTGAAAGCAGAATATTTGATTCCAATCTTCATCGGAGAACAGCTGAGTAAAGATAAGATGTCCGTAAAGGTTCTGAAAACCAATGATACCTGGTATGGAATGACGTACCGCGAAGATGTTGCAGCCGTGAAAGACAGCTTCCGAAAAATGCTGGAAAAAGGTGTGTACAAGACGGAATTGTTTAGCGATCTGCGATATGCGCTGACAGATCAACTTGCTATTTGTCCTGCTGGATGGTAAAATCAAAGCACAGTAGGTGAGTTATAGCCTCAGATTTGAGGGGGAGCTCCGGAAAGGAGTCTGAAAAGCATGGGAAGATTTGTGAACCCAGACAGTAGTGCGTTTCAGGTCGCTCTTAACTCCAGAATATATGTGGACAAAACGGGTTTGATCGAGTATACAAACAGTGTTCTTGATACGACAAATGCCTACATTTGCAATAGCCGACCGCGCCGGTTCGGAAAGTCTTATGCGGCCAATATGCTGGCGGCATATTACAGTAAGGGCGCAGATTCCGGGCAGATGTTCTCTGGATTGAAGATAAGCAAAGATGCTGACTTTAGGAAACACCTCAATAAGTATGATGTGCTCCACATCGATATCCAGTGGTTTTTAGCAAACTGCGAGGATGCGGATAAAGTGGTTTCTTTTATAACCAAAAGTGTTCTGGATGAACTTCGTGACATTTACCCAGAGGTGTTGTCACAGGATGTGGTGACTTTTCCGGATGCACTTTCACGAGTAAAGGAATGTACCGGCTAGAAATTTGTTGTTATCATCGATGAATGGGATGTTATTATCCGAGATGAAACCATAACGGAGGCCATTCAGGATGAATACCTGAACTTCTTACGAGGAATGTTCAAGGGTGTCGAGCCGACAAAATACATCCAGTTGGCGTATCTTACAGGCATTCTGCCGATTAAGAAAGAAAAGGCACAGTCCGCGGTAAATAACCTGGATGAGTTTACGATGCTGCAGGCCGATGAACTGGCTCCATATAGCGGTTTTACCGAGGATGAAGTAAAAGACCTTTGTGAAACATATAATAGAGATTTTGATAAAATAAAAAATGGTATGATGGTTATTTACTGAATGGATATCAGGTGTACAATCCGAAAGCAGTTGTAAGTGTTATGACCAAGGGAAGATTCAGAAGCTATTGGTCAGAAACTGGCTTGTACGAAGTTGTAGTACCGCTCATCTGTATGAACTACGACGGAATGAAGAATGCAATTATTGAGATGCTTTCTGGTTCAGAAGTTAAAGTTGATACGGCTACTTTCAAAAATGACCCGGCAAAGATACAGAATCGGGATGATGTGATTACCTACCTGATTTACCTCGGATATTTAGGTTACAATGAAGATAACGAAACAGCATTTGTTCCGAATGAGGAAATCAGACAGGAACTAATCACAGCTGTCAGAAGCAGTAACTGGGATGAAGTGATTGCATTGGAGCTGAAGTGGAATAAGGACACGGAAACAGCAATCCAGCAGATAAAAAATAAAAGATATCCGGAATCGGTTTTTAACTACACAGGTGATATTCTTCTGGTTGGAATCAATTATGATACACATAGTAAAGCGCACCAGTGTTTGATTGAAAAATACAGGAAAAATTGATTTTTAGCCCGCTTACGTACTTTGTAAATCCTACATGGTTCGTAGACGGGCTTTTTTTGAAAACTGCGCGTCGCATTCTCGTTACGTAAACGGTAGAACCTAAGTACCTTGAAAAATATCAGGCTGCTTCTGCAGCCATGCTATTTTTCATTCGGTTTCTGTGGTTTTCGTATATTTTCTTGCAAATTCGGAACCTTTTTCTTATGTACAAAAAATAAAAGAAAAAAAGATTGAAAAAGCTATAAAGTTATAGTATAATCGAAAACAAAAGTTCATGAAAAATGAAAGAAGGAAGTATATGAACAACTCGAAACAAGATATATTGAACAACCTGATAAAAGAACCCTTCATCAATCAGCGTATCCTTGCCGCGCAGACCGGCCATTCGCTTGGTATTGTTAATCGTTCGATTAAGGAGCTGATTTCAGAAGGTTACCTGGATGAAGAGATCCGTCCGACAGAAAAGGCACTGCGTGAAGCAAAAGAAAAAGCGCCGAAAAACGCCATTATTCTTGCCGCCGGATTTGGTATGCGGATGGTTCCGATTAATACAGAGACACCGAAAGGACTTCTGGAAATCAAAGGAGAGCGGCTGATTGAGTGCACAATCCGTCAGCTTCATGAAGTCGGCATTACAGAGATTTACGTCGTTGTCGGATTTATGAAAGAGCAGTATGAATATCTGATTGATGAATACGGCGTAGAATTGATTGTCGCTCCGGACTATGCGTCGAAAAACAATCTGCATTCCCTGAAAACGGCGGCAGATCATTTATCAAACAGCTACATCATTCCCTGTGATATCTGGTGTGAAAAGAATCCATACAGCAGAAATGAATTATACTCCTGGTACATGGTCAGTGATCTGGTGGATGATGACAGTACCGTTCGTGTAAACCGGAAGCAGGAGCTGGTTGTACAGAAAGAGCAGGCTGGCGGAAACGCCATGATTGGTATCTGTTATCTATTGGAAGCGGAAGCAGCGATCGTGCGGGAGCGTCTGGAAGAACTGGGAAGAGATTCCCGATACGACGGAGCGTTCTGGGAGGAAACCTTATACCGGAAAGACAGAATGATTGTGACCGCCCGCGTTGTACATGCAGCAGATGCCGTAGAAATTAATACTTATGAGCAGCTGCGTGAGATCGACAGCGATTCCAGCCAGCTGCAGACGGATGCCATTCAGGTGATCTGTGAAGCACTTGGAGCACAGCAGGACGAAGTAACAAACATTACAGTTCTGAAAAAGGGAATGACAAATCGATCCTTTTTATTCTCCTGCAAAGATAAAAAATACATTATGCGTATCCCGGGAGAGGGAACAGATCAGCTGATCAACCGCCGCCAGGAAGCAGCCGTCTATCAGACGATCGCCGGACGGAAGATCTGCGATGAGATTGCCTATATTAATCCGGAGAACGGCTATAAAATCACAGAATATCTCGACGGTGCGAGGGTCTGCGATGCAGAAAAGGAAGAAGATCTTCAGAAATGCATGAAGAAACTGCGGGAGTTTCACGGGCAGAAATTAAGAGTAGACCATTCCTTCGACCTGTTCGGACAGATGGAATACTATGAAAGCCTCTGGGAAGGAACTCCGTCAGCATATAAAGATTACGAAAAGACGAAAGCGCATGTGCTTCAGTTAAAGGATTACATCGAAGCAAATGCCGGAGAGCGGGTGCTCACCCACATTGATGCCGTGCCGGACAATTTTCTGTTTGTGGAAGAAAACGGAAAAGAGGAGATCCGCCTGATCGACTGGGAATACGCCGGAATGCAGGATCCGCATGTGGATATCGCAATGTTCTGTATCTATTCTCTCTACAAAAAAGAGCAGGTGGATCATCTGATTGATCTTTATTTTGAAGGAAACTGTGACGACAGAACACGCATAAAAATCTACTGCTACATCGCGGTCTGCGGTCTGCTCTGGAGCAACTGGTGCGAGTACAAACGGAATTTAGGCGTAGAATTCGGAGAGTATTCTCTGCGGCAGTACCGTTACGCAAAAGATTATTACAAAATTGTCCAGCAGGAACTGGGAGAGGAAGAAAAAGAAACATGTACAAAGTAGAGCGTGCCATTATTATGGCAGCAGGTCTGGGAAACCGGATGAAGCCGGTGACATTAAAAACGCCGAAGCCGCTGGTCCGGGTAAACGGTGTGCGGATGATTGATACCGTCATCGACGGGCTGCACAAAAACGGAATTACAGAGATTTACGTGGTAGTCGGTTACCTCAAAGAACAGTTCCAGACACTGGAAGAGGAGTACCCGGGTCTGAAGCTGATCGACAATCCGTGGTACGATACCTGCAACAACATCGCATCGCTGTATGTGGCGCGGGAACATCTGGAAAATGCGATTATTCTTGACGGTGACCAGATCATCTATCATCCGGAAATTCTGGCCCCGGAGTTTGAGCGATCCGGTTACAACAGCGTGTGGACCGATGATGAGACCGACGAGTGGCTGCAGACCGTGGAAAACGGCATTGTGACAGGCTGCAGCAGAACCGGCGGAAAGGGCGGATGGCAGCTATACAGCATTTCCCGATGGACAGCAGAAGATGGAAAGCGGCTGAAAGGCCATCTGGAGCAGGAGTTTGAAGTAAAGAAAAACCGTCAGATTTACTGGGACGATGTGGCAATGTTCTGTTACCCGAAAGAGTATCAGCTTGGCATCCGGCCAATGAAGGCAGAGGATATCATAGAAGTAGACAATTTCAGCGAGCTTGTTGCACTCGATGCATCGTATGCGGATTACGCAGAAAGGGAAGAAAATGAACAGTAAAAACCAACAGAAGAAAAAAGAAATCGACTGGATGATCACGCTGGTACCTCTGGCGCTGATCGTTGCTCTATGTATCGTATTTTTCTTTGCACCGGAGCAGTCGAATCAGGTACTTGGCCAGATTCGATTTCTGTTTGGAGACACCTTTGGAACATATTACCTGGTCATCGGACTTGGCATTTTCTTTCTGTCTCTGTTTCTGGCGGGTTCCAAATACGGAAACATTGTGCTTGGAAAGCCGGATGAGAAACCGAAATATTCCTTCTTTGCCTGGGGCTGTATGATGTTTACCTGCGGTCTGGCAGCAGATATTCTGTTTTATTCGTTCTCTGAGTGGATTTTGTACGCAACAGATCCTCACATCGCAGAACTTGGCAGCATTCAGAACTGGGCAGGCGTATTTCCACTGTTTCACTGGAGCTTTATCCCGTGGGGATTCTATCTGGTACTGGCCGTTGCGTTTGGCTTTATGCTTCATGTAAGAAAACGAAACCGTCAGAAATACAGCGAGGCGTGCCGTCCGATTCTGGGAAAACAGACAGATGGAATTGGCGGCCGTCTGATTGACCTTCTGGCTGTCTTTGCACTGCTGGCCGGAACTGCTACCACTTTTAGTGTGGCAACTCCTCTGATGGCGGAAATCATCGGCGAGCTGTTCCATATGGAAGTCAGCAGAACTGTGATTAATATTATCATTCTTCTGATCACCTGCTGTGTTTATACCTATTCTCTTCTGCATGGATTCAAAGGAATCAGCATTCTGGCCAAGGTGTGCATTTATCTGTTTTTCGTACTCCTTGCCTTCGTCCTGCTGTTTGGGGGAGAGACGCGGTATATTATTGAAACTGGATTTTCTTCTCTTGGAAAAATGATTCAGAACTTTATCGGCTTATCAACGTATACGGACCCGATGCGTACGACAAACTTCCCACAGAACTGGACCATTTATTACTGGGCATACTGGATGGTATGGTGTGTGGCAGCACCGTTCTTCATTGGCAGCATTTCCCGCGGAAGAACCGTGCGCCAGACGATTCTCGGCGGATACGGTTTTGGTGTGGGTTCCACGCTTGTCAGCTTTATTATTCTTGGAAATTATTCGATGGGAAAGCAGATTTCAGGTGCAATTGATTTCATTTCGCAGTATAAGGAAAGCGGAGACTTATATCATCTGATCGTGTCGATGATCAAAACCATGCCATGTGCACCGCTGATTATGGTTGTTGTATTAGTTACGATGGTTGCATTTTATGCGACATCGTTCGACTCGATCGCATTGACAGCATCGTGCTACAGCTACCGGAAACTGGAAGACGGCGAAGAGCCGGCAAAAGGAATCCAGCTGATGTGGTGTATTCTGCTGATCCTGCTTCCGATTGCACTTCTTTTTGCAGAGAGTTCCATGAACAGTCTGCAGTCTGTCAGTATCGTAGCGGCATTTCCGATCGGCATTGTGATCGTAATGATTGCGGTCAGCTTCTTAAAAGATGCAGAACTGTATTTAGAAGAACTGCAGGGGGGTTAATGGATCTTTCTCTTGCGCTCCATCCCCTTTTGTGTTACCATAAAACACGCAAATAACCCAAACAGCAAGGAGATTACATGAACATTACCTCAAAATACCGTTCTCTCTCCGTCCAGGCGAAGGCGGCGCTTTGGTTTACGATCTGCAGTTTCTTACAGAAGGGCATTTCGTTCATCACAGTTCCGATTTTCACGCGTCTGATGAGCACCGAGGAGTACGGAACCTATACGGTTTATCTGTCCTGGCTGCAGATTTTGACGATTATGACATCGCTGTATTTATTTAATGGTGTTTATGACAATGCGATGGCAAAGTACGAGAAGCAGCGGGATGAATATACGTCTGCAATGCAGGGACTGACGCTTGTGATTACGGGTGCGGTTTTTGCATTGTATTGTTTTACATCGGGTTTCTGGGAGAAGATTTTAAATCTGCCGAAATCCATGATTTTGCTGATGTTTTTGGAAGCGCTGCTGAGTCCGGCGCTTTCCTACTGGTCGGGGCGGCAGCGGTTTGAGTATCGGTACCGGATTCTGGTCTGTGTGACGATTCTGCAGGCGCTGATGAACCCGATCGCGAGCCTGGTGCTGATCCGCATGAATGGCGGTACGGCCATGATGCGGATCTTAGGTATCGTCGGGGTGCAGGTCTGCATCTGTGTGCCGATTATTGTGTTCCAGTTCTGCAAAGGAAAAGAGTTTTTTTCGAAAGAATACTGGGGCTATGCGCTGCGGATCGGGATTCCGATTGTGCCGCATTATCTGTCCGGCATTATCCTGAACCAGGGCGACCGCATCATGATCGACAAGATGGTCGGAAAGACGGAGGTTGCGCTGTACGGACTGGCGTACAGCATTGGTATGCTGGTGCAGCTTTTCATCAGCGGTATGAACAGTGCATTGACACCGTGGATGTACAGCAAGATCAAAAAGGGCGACATCTGTTCAATGCGGAAGGTGCTGCAGCTTCTTAGTGTTGTAGTGGTCGGCATAGCCGTGGCGCTGATGCTGATCAGCCCGGAGCTGGTGCTGATTTTCGGATCGCCGAAGTACCGCGAGGCGGTGTACGTCATTCCGCCGGTGGCAGCGAGTGTGTTCTTTATCTTCATTTATAATATTCTCTCGATGCCGCAGTTTTATTATGAAAAAACACAGTTTCTGATGGCTGCATCCATGGCGGCGGCTGGAGCGAATGTGGTGCTGAACTTTATTTTTATCCGCCTGTTCGGTTACATCGCGGCCGGTTACACGACGCTGGCATGCTATATGCTGTATTCGGTCGGCCATTATATTGTGAGCAAACGGATTCTGGTGAACGAAGAAATCCAGGAAAATCTGATGAGTCCAGGATTTCTTGTGGCGTGCTCCGTTTTTCTGATTGGAGCAAGCATCATCTGCAATCTTATTTTCCCGTACAGAATCCTGCGTTACGCGATTCTGCTCGCAAGTGCAGGGCTGGTCTTCTGGAAGAAAGAACTTCTGCTGAAGACGATGGCGGATATTCGGAAAAAATAAAAAAGTGGGGGAGGATTTGAAACGAATGTTCAGAGACTCCCCGTTTTTGTGCGTTTTTTCTTGACAGTCACAGAAAAAACGATACAATGAAAGAATGAAGAAAAGTAAGGCATTTTAATTAGAAAAGGAAAAATTACATGAGTACCAGTATTTCAATAAAAGAACTAAAAG
>PPYE01482802.1_pt1 | contig 64526 bp, 51 predicted proteins | sample 1559881 | NCBI WGS metagenome assembly PPYE01 (sample SAMN08240022, study PRJNA423297) | Human gut metagenome, whole genome shotgun sequencing project. | reverse complement strand
AACGAGTCGGGTTAGTAGAGTTACCTGTGATAGATACGTCTACACCTTCTTTCCACATGATAGCTACACCTTCGCGAACATCGTCAGCTCCGTAGCATTTTACTTTTGCACGAGGACCGTCTGAGTAAGCGATTTCCTGAACAACTTTCAGTTCGCCAGTGTAGTAGTCAAACTGAGTCTGAACGTATGTAAATCCGTTGATACGAGAGATAATCTGAGCAGCGTCTTTACCCAAACCGTTCAAGATACAACGCAAAGGTTCTTTACGTACTTTGTCTGCTTTAGCAGCGATTTTGATAGCACCTTCAGCAGCAGCGAATGATTCGTGACCTGCCAGGAATGCGAAACATTTAGTTTCTTCGCGCAGCAACATAGCAGCCAAGTTACCATGACCGATACCAACTTTACGGTCGTCAGCAACAGAGCCCGGGATACAGAATGCCTGCAAACCGATACCGATAGCTTCAGCTTTCCTCCTTATATTATTCGTGACGTGGGTCAATATGTTTAACTGCACCTTGTTCTGCTGTGAAGCGTCCGTAAGTACCAGTTACTTTCTTCAAAGCTTCGTTTGCGTCAGTGCCTTTCTTGATCTCATCCATGAACTTGCCCAGGTGAACGAATTCGTATCCGCAGATTTCGTCGTTCTTGTCAAGAGCGATAGTTTTGATATAGCCTTCAGCCATTTCCAGGTAACGAGGACCTTTTGCCAAAGTACCGTACAGAGTACCTACCTGGCTACGCAGACCTTTACCCAAGTCTTCCAGACCAGCACCGATCATCAGACCGCCTTCAGAGAAAGCTGACTGAGTACGTCCGTACACAATCTGCAAGAACAATTCACGCATAGCTGTATTGATAGCGTCGCACACCAAGTCAGTGTTCAATGCTTCCAAGATGGTTTTTCCCGGCAGGATTTCAGATGCCATAGCAGCTGAGTGAGTCATACCAGAGCAACCGATTGTTTCAACCAATGCTTCCTGGATAACACCTTCTTTTACGTTCAGTGTCAACTTGCAGGCACCCTGCTGAGGAGCACACCAACCAATACCGTGAGTTAAACCAGAGATATCTTTAATTTCTTTTGATTTAACCCATTTTCCTTCTTCAGGAATTGGAGCTGGACCATGATTAGGTCCTTTTTTTACAACACACATGTGTTCAACTTCGTGTGAATAAGTCATATTCTTTACGTTTTATTGGTAATAAAAAATAGGTATTTCGTAAACCTTGAATTAGGAAATTTCTTCCTTAATCCACTCGCAAAGTTAGTCGTTTTATTTCGTTCTGCAACGGGTAAAACCAAACTTTTTGTTACATTTTAATGATATTTTTTTCGGTTTGGGTCGTTTTGCAAAGTCCGGTTGACAAAATGTTTTTCATCTTCTGAAAGAAACATGTATCTTTGCCCTGAATACAGCGAATATACCCTTTAGGGGTTTACATAATTATAGGTAACAATTATTAGGTATAGAATGGAAATGAATCAGATTACGGTTTCGGATGCGGATTTGCGCAAAGGAGCGGAAGAAGGAATGGATGCTTTTTTAAAAGTATTTATTGATAAATACCTGGAAGTGACAGGAGGAAAGATTAATGCGGATACCATGCCGTTGCTGAACGGGTATCAGCATACATTGTTAGGCTATCATTTCTTTCGTGAGGAGGTGATGGAAGGAGGTTTCGTGCAGCTTATCCAGAATGGATACGGACCGTATATCTTTGATAATCCATTTGCCAAAGCGATGCGTATGTTTGGGGCAAAAGAGTTTTCTAAGTTGATTTACGAAGCAAAAAAGATTTACGATGCCCATCGCGCGGATTTGGAGGAGGAACGCACGGAAGAGGAATTCATGGCCATGTATGAGCAATATGAGGCTTTTGATGACTTGGAAGAACAATATATGGAAGAGGAAGAGCAGATTACCGCACAGATAGCAACATACGTAGACGAGCATCTGGAGAGTTTTGCTCAGGTGCAACATGCTTAAATGGTTTATTTGTGTTAAAATAACACAGCTCTCATGCAGTCTTTTTTATTTTACGTATTTATTTTGTGAATTTTAAATCTAAAAACTGATTATAAACTAAAGATAAGAGTAGAATAGAGTATGAAAAAACAAAAATTGGCAGTCATTTTTGCTGCATTATTAACAATGGTGGGGTTTAGTTCTTGTTTGAACTCAGAAGATGATGGTATAACAGAAATTCCTGATTATGCAGAAGTTAACATGAGTTCTTTTGGTAGTGTATCTTTTAATTCAATGTATGGTTGGGTGTGTGTACCTGATAAATCTTTGACAACAGCTCCGGAATCTGACTTAGCTTATATTGCTTATCGATATGAAGATGCAGATTTGCAGTCTATTATGAGTGGTACATCTACTTCTAAGAATTTGCCGGTTACTTTATTGCAAGATCCGGTTTATTTGAAAAGATTGGATTGTTTATCTGCTGCTTTGCCAGAAGAAACAAAAACCGTATCTATTTATTCATTGGGAGAGAAGGATGCTCTCGTGTGGGGAGAAAATAAGTACTTAATTTTGGCACCTGCTATTTCTTTGAAAAAAGGAACAACGAGTGAAAATCTTTCTACAGAATTGGCAAACCATCGTTTGACTCTTTACTATTTATCCAGTGAAGACGATGAGACTGCAAAAACGTTAAAATTATATTTACGTTATGAAATTGCAGGTATCGGAGGTTCTACAACCGAAGAAACAGATGATAAGGAAAGCTGGGCAAGTGACTATAATATCCAGTACACCAGGTTGTCTTATGTAAATTTGCAGCCTATGATTTCAATGTATAAATCTACACATAGCGGCGAAGATCCGGAAAAGGTAACAGTGGAATATGAGTACACTAGTTCATCAATTCCGACAATTACAAATAAACAAACAAAGACTGTTACTTATAATTTGTACAAAAAAACTTCTAATAATTAATAGAAGAACTTTTATTATCACAAGAAAGCTGCATGGTAAAGTCCTTTTGAGGTTTGCCATGCAGCTTTTTTCTTCCCCAAAACGCCCTTGCATTTTTTTCAAAACGCCTTTGCATTTAATTTAAAACGTCAAAGAGTTTTGATTAAAACGCAAGGGCGTTTTAGTTGAAACACAAAGGCGTTTGGTTTCAAACGTAAGTGCGTTTTTTGAAGGTATTAAAACCCTTCATGAAAAGCGGCTTTTTTCACTTCGTTTTGCGCTATTTTTCAATGAGATTTGGTTTTTAGGAATACCGAATTTTAAATAGCTTGAAAAGATACCTCCCTCTTTCCTTAATCTCATACTTTTTTGTAAATTTGCAATTCGTTTCATCGCATAATGAAAAGAATTGGGAATGAATTATAAAGAATTGTTCAATAAAATGGCTTTTTTGCTTTCTTCTCCCAGTCGTTTTTGGGAAAAAGAAGCTACGGAAGGGCAGGGAAGCCGGATGATGTCGGAGTACGTTTATCCGCTTATCGGATTGTGCGGACTGTCGGAATTTATAGGTACGTTTATCGGGCGTGACGTCAGTACGGAGTTTTTTCAGTGGGCTTTGACTCGCTGTTGTGCCATTGCGGTATCGTTGTTTGGTGGTTTTTTTGTTGCAACTTATCTGTTGGATAAAATCAGCTGGAACCTGTTCAACAAGTATATTCCAAAGGAAACTCTCCAAGTATTTGTGGGTTATTCCATGACGGTACTGTTTGTGCTCGATATTGTAAATGGACTGATTTCCATTGAGATACTTCACTGGATTCTTCAGCTCTATACGGTGCTAGTGGTGTTTGAAGGCGCACGACGCTTTTTGGGAATACCGGAAAACAAGTTGACTTCCTATACGGTTGTCGCCTCCATTCTGATACTGGTTTCTCCGGTGATGATAGAATTTGTGTTTAATAAATTGTCTGTAATTTTGAATTGATGAGACCTGTTTCAAATAATATTAATATCAAGAACAAGCGGGCGTCGTTCGATTATGAATTTATCGATACGTACACGGCCGGAATTGTGCTGACCGGAACCGAAATCAAGTCCATCCGGCAGGGAAAGGCCAGTCTGGTAGATACTTTCTGTTTCTTTTCCCGTGGAGAACTGTGGGTGAAGAACATGCACATTGCGGAGTATTTTTATGGCTCTTATAACAATCATACGGCTCGTCGTGACCGTAAGTTGCTGCTGACAAAGAAAGAATTGCGCAAGTTGCAGCGTACTTCTGATGAACCTGGCTTTACAATTGTGCCCACCCGTATGTATATCAATGAGCGGGGACTGGCCAAGGTGGTCATTGCGCTGGCCAAAGGTAAGAAGCAGTATGACAAACGTCAGACGTTGAAAGAAAAAGAAGACCGACGTATGATGGACCGTATGTTCAAACGCTAAATTAAATAATGGTGCACGAAAACTATGCAGACAAAGACGATACAACAACTGATGCGGGAGCGTATCCTGGTGCTCGATGGAGCCATGGGTACGATGATACAGCAATATAATCTTTCGGAAGCAGATTTCCGTGGAGAACGTTTTAAGGATATTCCCGGGCAATTGAAAGGGAATAATGATTTGCTGTGTCTTACTCGTCCGGAAGTAATAGAAGATATTCATCGGAAATACCTTGTGGCAGGTGCCGATATTATTGAAACCAATAGCTTTAATGCCACTTCGGTGTCAATGGCCGACTATCATGTGCAGGCTTATTGTCGGGAAATCAATCTTGCGGCAGCACGTCTGGCACGCCGGATGGCCGATGAGTTTACAGCATTGAATCCGGAAAAGCCGCGTTTTGTGGCGGGTTCTGTAGGGCCTACCAACAAGACTTGTTCCATGAGTCCGGACGTAAATAATCCGGCTTTTCGTGCGCTGACTTTCGATGAATTGCAGGCAGCTTATTGTGAGCAGATGGAAGCCTTGCTGGAAGGGGGAGTGGATGCGCTGCTGATTGAGACTATTTTTGACACATTGAATGCCAAGGCGGCTATTCGGGCAGCAGAATTGTCAATGGAAAAAATCGGACGTAAGGTACCTTTGATGCTGTCGGTTACTGTATCAGACATTGCCGGACGTACGTTATCAGGACAGACCTTGGATGCCTTTTGGGCTTCGGTGGAACATGCTGACTTGTTTTCCGTCGGGTTGAACTGCTCATTTGGTGCCCGTCAGTTGAAGCCTTTCCTGGAGCAGCTTGCTTCACGTGCGCCTTATTATATCAGTGCTTATCCAAATGCCGGATTGCCGAATTCGCTGGGACAATATGACCAGACTCCCGAAGATATGGCTGCTGAAGTGAAGGAGTATATCGAAGAAGGGCTGGTAAACATTATCGGAGGATGCTGCGGTACGACGGAACAATACATAGCTAAGTATCAGGATTTGATACAAGGAGTACAGCCCCGTGTGCCTGTGAAAAAACACGCGCATTTGTGGTTGTCGGGATTGGAGTTGCTCGAAGTTTCTCCGGAAATCAATTTCGTCAATGTAGGTGAACGCTGTAACGTGGCAGGTTCACGTAAGTTTTTGCGACTCATTAATGAGAAGAAATATGATGAGGCTTTGTCGATAGCCCGCAAGCAAGTGGAAGACGGCGCTTTGGTCATCGATGTAAATATGGACGACGGCTTGCTCGATGCTGCACAAGAGATGACTACCTTCCTGAATCTGGTGGCTTCGGAACCGGAAATAGCCCGTGTGCCCATTATGATTGACTCTTCCAAGTGGGAAGTGATACGCGCCGGACTGAAATGTGTGCAGGGAAAATGTATTGTCAACTCTATCTCCTTGAAGGAAGGAGAGGAGGTCTTTATAGCACATGCCCGTGAGGTGAAGCAGCTTGGAGCGGCGGTCATCGTTATGGCTTTTGACGAGAAGGGACAGGCCGATACGTACAGTCGCAAGATTGAGGTATGCGAACGGGCATATCGTATTCTGGTAGATAAGGTAGGATTTGCACCTGAAGATATTATTTTCGACCCTAATGTACTGGCCGTGGCTACGGGTATCGAAGAACATAATAACTATGCGGTCGATTTTATTCAAGCTACCGGGTGGATACGCAAGAATCTGCCGGGAGCTCATGTCAGTGGAGGGGTGAGCAACTTGTCGTTCTCTTTCCGTGGCAACAACTACATTCGTGAGGCCATGCATGCCGTATTCTTGTATCATGCCATTCAGCAGGGAATGGATATGGGAATTGTCAATCCGGCTACGTCTGTATTGTACACGGATATTCCGCAGGACATTCTGGAACGGATTGAGGATGTTGTGTTGAACCGTCGGCCGGATGCCGCAGAGCGTTTGATTGAAATGGCGGAACGACTGAAACAGGAGAAAGAAGGTACTGCTTCTCAAGAAGGAAATGCATCGGCACAACTGCTGTGGCGGAATAATACCACCGTGGAAGAACGGTTGCAATATGCGCTGGTGAAAGGTCTTTCTGATTATCTGGAGGAAGACTTGCAGGAGGCGCTTTCACGTTACCCGAATGCAGTGAGCATCATCGAAGGACCGCTAATGGCAGGTATGAATCATGTAGGAGACTTATTCGGTTCGGGAAAAATGTTCTTGCCGCAGGTGGTGAAAACTGCTCGAACCATGAAAAAGGCGGTAGCTATTCTTCAGCCTTATATTGAGGCCGAAAAGGAAGAAGGTGCCCGCAGTGCCGGAAAGGTGCTGGTAGCTACGGTGAAGGGCGACGTGCACGACATTGGAAAGAACATCGTGTCGGTGGTCATGGCATGCAACAACTATGAAATTATAGACTTGGGCGTGATGGTGCCTGCCGAGAAGATTGTGGAAACAGCTATCCGTGAAAAGGTGGACATCGTAGGACTGAGTGGACTGATTACTCCTTCGCTGGAAGAAATGGTGCATGTGGTGACTGAACTTCAGCGGGCCGGACTGGATATTCCGGTGATGATTGGCGGGGCTACCACTTCGAAATTGCATACGGCACTGAAGATTGCTCCGGTGTATCATGCACCGGTGGTATATATGAAGGATGCTTCACAAAATGCATTGGTAGCTGCCAAGTTGCTGAATCGTGAACAGCGTCCGGCTTTCGTGGAAACTTTGAATGAAGAATATCAGGCTTTGCGTGAAAAGAACCGTCAGAAAACGGTACAGACGGTTTCACTTGCGGAAGCTCAAAAGAATAAACTGAACCTTTGGGATTAATTATTTACTCATCGTATTATGAATGTACAGATAGAAGAAGGCTGGAAAAAGGCACTGGCGCCGGAGTTTGAAAAAGATTATTTCGTCCGGTTGACCGATTTTGTCCGTCAGGAGTATCAACAGACTACGGTATATCCTCCCGGAAGATTGATTTTCAATGCATTTAACCTTTGTCCTTTTGATAAGGTGAAAGTGGTGATTATTGGGCAGGACCCCTATCACGGACCGGGACAGGCGCATGGCTTGTGTTTTTCGGTGAACGACGGGGTGGCATTTCCTCCTTCTTTGCAGAATATATTCAAGGAAATTTATGATGATTTAGGTATGCCGATTCCTGCCAGTGGCAACCTGACTCGCTGGGCCGAGCAGGGTGTGCTGCTGCTGAACGCTACCTTGACGGTGCGTGCCCATCAGGCTGGTTCACATCAGCGCAGAGGTTGGGAAGAGTTTACAGATGCTGCTATCCGTGTGCTGGCGGAGCAGAAAGAACATTTGGTGTTTATCTTGTGGGGTTCTTATGCACAGAAGAAAGGAGCGTTTATTGACCGCAACAAGCATCTGGTATTGACTTCCGTTCACCCGTCTCCCTTGTCGGCTTATAATGGTTTCTTTGGGAACAAGCATTTCAGTCGCACTAATGAATACCTGGTGGCTCATGGAGAGACTCCTATCAACTGGTAAGAAACAACAAATTAATAAATACACAAAAAGAAATCCCCTTGCTCCGTTTGTACGGGTGGAGCAAGGGGATTGTTACGTTTATATGATCTATGTGTTTGTCAGATAAGTTGCATACCCAGTCGTGCGCATTCCTCACGCATGTCTTCCGGCCAAATGCTGGCCTGGATTTCTCCGATATGTGCCTTCTTCAGATAAAGCATACACAAGCGTGACTGTCCGATACCTCCTCCAATGGTCAGAGGGAGTGTGTCGTTTAGCAGACGCTGGTGGAAATACAATTTTGTGCGTTCTTCTTTTCCGGCTAATTCCAGTTGCTTGAGCATGGCAGCCTTGTCCACACGGATACCCATGGAAGAAATTTCCAATGCACGTTGCAGCACTTCGTTCCATACCAGTAAGTCACCGTTCAAGCCGGGAAGTCCTGTTTTAGGGTCTACAGTGGTATAGTCGTCATAGTCCGGGGCACGCAGGTCATGCGGTTGTCCGTTGCTCAGTTTGTTTCCGATTCCGATAATGAAAACGGCTCCAAAGCGTTCTGTAATCAGGTTTTCACGTTCCTTGGCTGTCTTGTCAGGATACATTTGCAACAAGTCTTCCGAATGAATGAAGTGTACGTCGTGCGGCAGGAAAGACTTGATTTGCGGATACATCTCACAAATCATGTATTCCGTGCGGCGCATGGCGGCATAGATACGGGTCACGATGCTTTTCAGGAAGTCTACTGTACGCTGTTCCGGAGTAATCACTCGCTCCCAGTCCCATTGGTCTACATAAAGAGAATGTATGTTGCCCAACTCTTCATCGGCACGTATGGCATTCATATCGGTATAAATTCCGTAGCCCGGTTCAATCTGATAGTCGGCCAGAGTGACACGTTTCCATTTGGCCAGTGAGTGAACGACCTCTGCCTGCTGGTCTCCCAAGTCTTTAATGGGGAAGCTGACAGGGCGTTCCGTACCGCTCAAGTCGTCGTTGATTCCCATTCCTTTCAAAACGAACAAAGGAGCGGTAACACGGCGTAAACGAAGTTCGGACGAGAGGTTCTGCTGGAAAAACTCTTTAATTTGCTTGATGCCCAGTTCGGTCTGTTTCATGTCAAGCAACGGCTTATAGCCGACTGGTTTTATAAGGTAACTCATGTGTGAATTTCTTTAAATGTTTATTTGTTTGCAAAGATAGGTGTATTTTGTAAATATGCAAGTAATTTTGCGGATAAGTTGTCAAAATGTTTTTTATTTCTTTTTACTAACTGATAAAGTGAAAAGGAAGTACTAAAAATAAAAAATGTCATTCTGAAAATCTCTTTCCGGAATGACATTCTATTATGTAATATAAAGAAAGGCTGTTTAGCGATTCTTGTACATGTTTTCGTAATAGTTCTGGTATTCACCGCTGGTTACGTTTTTCACCCATTTCTGGTTGTCAAGATACCATCGGATGGTTTTTACGATACCATCTTCAAATTTAGTCTCTGGAGTCCATCCGAGTTCGCGGGTAATTTTAGTCGGGTCGATGGCATAACGCTGGTCGTGTCCGAGTCTGTCCTTGACAAAAGTAATCAGTGAATCATTAATCCAGTCAATGCTGATTTGTCCGTCAGGAGTCATCTCTTTCTTTTTAAGGATGCTCCGGTATTCCGGCTGCTCGGCCATTATCTGGTGAATAGTAGCAATGGTCAGTTTGACGATTTCAATATTCTGTTTTTCGTTATGACCTCCTACATTATAAATCTCACCGTCCTTTCCGTTGCGGACAATCATGTCGATGGCTTTGCAGTGGTCTTCCACGTAGAGCCAGTCGCGCACATTGGTACCGTCTCCGTATACAGGCAGGCGTTTTCCTTCCAGGATATTCTTGATGATAAGCGGAATCAGCTTTTCAGGGAAGTGATAAGGGCCGTAATTGTTGGAGCAGCGGCTGATGGTTACAGGCATTTTATAAGTGTCGCGGTAAGCCATCACAATCAGGTCGGCACTGGTCTTTGAAGCACTGTACGGACTGTGCGGACAGAGGGGAGTTTCTTCTGTGAAATACCCTTCTGCACCCAAAGAACCGTATACTTCATCGGTCGATACCTGATGGAAGCGAACTCCTTTTCTCCAAGTTGGATATCCGTTTTCATCTTTTCCGGTGACCCATGCCCGGCGGGCTGCATCCAGCAGGTTCTGGGTTCCCAAGATGTTGGTCTGCAAGAATAATTGCGGATTCTCGATGCTGCGGTCTACATGACTTTCGGCTGCGAAATTCACGATGTAATCAAATTTGTAATCAGCAAATAGCTGGTCGGCCAGGTTACGGTCGCAGATATTTCCTTTTACGAAGAAGCAGCGTTCATTGTCGATGTCCTGTGAAATAGTTTCTAAATTTCCCGCATACGTCAATGCGTCGAGGATGACAATTTTAACGTCATCATGTTTGCCTAAAATATATTTTATATAGTTGGCTCCGATGAATCCGGCAGCTCCAGTAACTAGATAAGTTTTCATATAGAGTTTTATTTTGGGTGCAAATTTCGGAAAGTTTTTTGAATGTGACAAGATTTTTTTGTTTTAATCATTCAGCTCAATCACCTCCAGGTCAGAGAAATTTCCGTTTTCCATGCTGAATCGTACAAGGGTCCGTACCTTATGAAAACCATATTTCCCTGCCGCTCCCGGGTTGATGTGAAGTAGCCCCAGACTGGAATCGTATTTGACTTTCAGAATGTGTGAATGCCCGCTGATAAACAGCTTGGGAGGCTGTGTCATGAGTGTTTTTCGGATGGAAGGGTCGTATTTCCCAGGGTAGCCTCCGATGTGTTTGATGAGTACGTCAGTGCCTTCTAACTGGAAACGGTTGATTTCCGGAAAGCGTATGCGCAGGTCTTGTCCGTCGATGTTTCCGTAGACAGTCCGCAGCGGACGGAATGCGGCCAACCGTTCGGCTACTTCCAGTGAACCGATGTCGCCGGCATGCCATATTTCATCACACGTATCAAAATATTTCAGATAACGTTCGTCCCAGTAAGCATGGGTATCAGATAAGAGTCCGATTCTTTTCATTTTTCTTTTGCTTTTGTCCGGCAAAGATACTACATTTGAAAAAACCTTGAATGATTTCAGTATATGGAAAGCCACTATAACTATTTCAACCGCGATATAAGCTGGTTGTCATTTAATCACCGCGTATTACTGGAGGCAGATGATGATACGCTTCCTTTGTTCGAGAGAATTAATTTCATAGCTATTTATTCGTCTAACCTGGAAGAGTTTTACCAGGTGCGTGTGGCAGAACATAAGGCAGTTGCATCTGGAGGTAAAAGTGAAGACATGACCGTGGATGAGGCTCATGCCTTGATCCGTCAGATTACGGATACCGTGAACCGGCAGCTGGAAGACCGTGTACGCATCTATGAAGAAAAGATTCTTCCTGCATTGCGGCGCAATCATGTGGTGTTTTATCAAAGTAAAAGCGAGGTGGAGGATTTCCATAAGGAATTTGTACACCGCTTTTTTATGGAGGAAGTGTTTCCCTACATTCAGCCGGTGAAGATTGATCCGGAAAACGTACGCTTTTTCTTGCGGGACAGACGTTTGTATCTGGCTGTAAAGGTATGGAAGGATGCGCAGGAGAAGCCGGAATATTATATTATAAAAATGCCTTATAGCAAGGTGCCCCGTTTTGTGCAGCTTCCTTCGCATGAGGGAAATTATTACCTCATGTTTCTGGAGGATATAATTAAGACAAACTTGAAGGAAGTGTTTATCGGTTATGAGGTAGAGTGCAGTTACTGTTGTAAGATTTCACGTGATGCCGATGTGTTTGTAGATGATGTACCTGCAGAGAGCATGGTGGAAAAACTGAAGGAGAAGGTGAAGAAACGTAAGATTGGGGCCATCTGCCGTTTTGTGTATGACCGGAAAATGCCGGATGATTTTCTGGATGCCCTGGTAGAAGCGCTGGGAATCAACCGGGAAGAGCTTGTGCCGGGCGACAAGCATCTGAATCTGGAAGATTTGGCGTCTCTTCCCAATCCGAATCCGGATATTCCGGCCATCGTCAAGCCGCAGCCGATGTTCTTGCCCGGGATGAGCGAAAAACACTTTATGTATCGCCGGATAGCCAAACGGGATATGCTGCTTTATTATCCGTATCACAATTTTGAACATTTCATTCATTTTCTGTATGAAGCCGTTCACGATCCATTTTGTCGTGAAATCATGATTACGCAGTATCGTGTGGCGGAACATTCGGAAGTGATTAATGCCTTGATTGCTGCCGCACGAAACGGAAAGCATGTCACGGTGTTCGTGGAGCTGAAAGCCCGCTTTGATGAAGAGAATAACCTGGCTACGGCCGAATTGATGCGGAAGGCAGGGATTGACATTATATTCAGCATTCCGGGACTGAAAGTACATGCCAAGGTGGCATTGATTCTCCGGAAGAATGACAAGGGAGAACGGTTAAGAAGCTACGCGTATGTCAGTACGGGTAATTTTAATGAGAAGACGGCAAAGATTTATGCTGACATAGCTTTGTATACCTGCAACAAACAGATAGTGGACGACATGTGTACCCTGTTTAAGGTCCTGCGGAAGGAAGTGACAGAGCCTCGTTTCAAACGCCTGTTGATAGCACGGTTCAATCTGCTTCCGGAATTGAAAGCCCTCATTCAGCGGGAAATAGATTTGGTGAAAGAGGGAAAGCCTGGCCGGATTATTTTGAAGATGAATGCCTTGCAGGATACGGCTATGATAGATGAGCTGTATCGTGCCAGTGAGGCAGGGGTACAGATTGATTTGATTGTAAGAGGAATCTGCTGTCTGGTGCCGGGGGAATCGTTTAGTAGGAATATTCGGGTTACCCGTATTGTGGACAGTTTCTTGGAGCATGCCCGTGTGTGGTACTTCGGAAATGGAGGTGACCCGTTGGTCTTTATCGGTTCGCCCGACTGGATGCGTCGTAATCTGTATCGTCGCATCGAGGCGGTAACTCCTATCCTCGACGGCAGACTTCGTCGGGAACTGACAGACATGCTGGAACTTCAGCTGTCGGCTAACCGGAAGGCATGCTGGGTGGACAATCAGTTGCGGAATATCTTTAAAAGAAAACCGGGTAACGACGATGTACGTGCGCAGTACGATTTTTATGAATACCTGAAAAACAAGTTGGCTGAGAATTAATCAGCCGACTTGTTTTTGTTTTCTGATATAAGCAGTAATTTGTCTCCCGGTTTCAGCTCCATTTGTCCGTTGGGAATGAGGAACTCATTGCCACGTTTCACGAGCATGACCAATGTTCCTTTGGGAATCTGCATTTCGGCCAGTCTGTTTTTGTCTTCCAGCATTTCGGCTGTCAAGGTGAGGTCATTCAGACGGGTATCAATTTCTTCCGGCAGTTCCACTCCAAATTCATTTCCTTCTTTAGGTGCGGGCAAGTCTAGCTGCAGGATTTTAGCAGCCTTGGTAATGGTCATTCCCTGAATCACCAAAGAAAGAAGTGTAATGAAGAATACAATGTTGAACAATTGCTGTGAACCCTCTATTTGAGCCAATACCGGGTAAGTCGCAAAAATGATGGGGGTAGCTCCTCTCAGTCCCACCCATGAAACAAACAGTCTGCCTTTATTCGTAATGTTACGGAAAGGCAACAGACAGAGGAACACGCTGAGCGGACGTGCGACGAGAATCATAAACACACCAATCAGTAAGGCAACCGCTGCAATGTCGAGCATTTCGTGCGGGTTGACCAGCAGTCCTAAAGTAAGGAACATGATAATCTGGAAAAGCCAGGTCAGTCCGCTCATGAAGGTATTGATTTCCTTTCGGTAAGACAGTCGGGTATTTCCAAGAATGACTCCCATGATGTAGACAGCCAAGTAAGCATTTCCTTTCAGCTGGTCTGTAATGGTGAAAGTAATGAATACCAGGCTCAACAAGAGGATTGAGTAAAGCGAGCTGTTGGACAGATTGATACGGTTTATCAGCCATACACTGAACCGTCCCATAGCGTAGCCGATGACTCCACCGAAGAAAAATTGTACGAGTAGGTTTTTGGTAATTAGTAGAAAATCGGGATTACTTTTACTTGAAATTACTTGTATCAGCACGATGGTTAGCATGTAGGCCATCGGGTCATTACTTCCGCTTTCCAGCTCCAGCATAGGGCGCAGATTTTGTTTCAGGTTCATGCGCTGAGAGCGGAGCAGGTTGAATACAGATGCAGAGTCTGTAGATGACATGGTGGCGGCGAGCAATAAGGAACTAAGCAAGGTTAATTCTATGTTGGTCTGATTATTCCGGTCTGAAATATAGAATATAAATATACCAGTCAATAAAGTGGTAAGCAGTACGCCGGCGGTTGACAGGATAATACCGGGGGTAAGTATGGGCTTGATTTCGTTGTATTTGGTATCCATACCTCCGGAAAACAAAATGATGCTCAGTGCCATCATTCCGATAAATTGCGCATCTGAAGCACTGTTGAATTGCAGTCCGAGCCCGTCACTGCCAAAAAACATTCCTACAATCAGGAAAAGTAGAAGAGTGGGAATACCAAACCGGTATCCGGTTTTACTGATGAGAATGCTGGAAAAAATAAGGATAGAGCCAATCATCAGTATGTTTTCAGCTGTAAAAATCATGATTATGTAATAGTAAATAAAGTAATGTGAATGTTGTATATGTATTATAATGCCCGAAGGTAAGAAAATGTTTGGCAGGCAAATGTTTTTTGTGAAAATTTTTGTGAATCTTTTGTCTCCTCTGTGGTATTTTTTCAGTATGTACTTGCATAAAATGAAAAATTTCACGACAAATTCTCTGTTTCACACTGTGAAATACAAAAACCACAGTGTGGGATACATATTTCACAGTGTGGAACACAAATCCCACACAGTGAAACAGAGAATTCTTCCCTACGTTTTGTGGAATATATAAAGAGAAAATCAGGAAGGTGTAGGTTCACTCGTTCTTATTTGTGGAATGCTACTATAATTCTGTGGGAATTTATTTTTGTTTTCAGGGAAAAATGTATATTTGCAATGTTTTGTTCCGTATTGATTTCCGGTTCGGCGAAATCACGGATGAAAAGGGAATCGGGTGAAAGTCCCGGACAGTCCCGCTGCTGTAAGCTCCAGACATTTACGTTTGTCTACCCTCTGCAAGGCCACTGTCTTTTAAATGAAGACGGGAAGGCAAGACAAACGGGAGTAAGTCAGAAGACCTGCAAAACAAAGTCATGCTTGCATTCTCGAGGAAAGGATGGCAAGAACGTGCGTAATGTAGAATTACAATTAAAATTTGAATGAAAAGATTGAAGAAACTGGCTATTACTGTCGGCTGTCGTTTTTTTATAGCTATGTGTCTTTGCTTGTTTGCAGGTGTAGATATTGTTTATGCCCAACATGCAGAGTCTGATAGTATTACAGGAAAGGTGCACCAGATTCCGGATGTGACGGTGAGCGTAAGAAAAACGCCTCAGACTGTTAAAGCTACCTCTCCATTACAGGTAATGGGAAAAATGGAAATGGAGCGTTTAGGTGTGCATGAGGTAGCTGATGCGGTGCGTCATTTCTCAGGAGTGACAGTGAAAGATTATGGCGGTATCGGAGGATTGAAGACTATTTCGGTTCGCAGTTTGGGAACCCAGCACACAGGAGTGATTTATGACGGGGTAGCTGTCAGCGATTGTCAGTCGGGGCAAGTGGATATATCTCGTTTCTCGTTGGATAACGTATCTCAACTTACCATGACTATTGGACAAAGTGATGATATATATCAGACTGCACGTGCTTTTGCTTCTGCTGGTGTATTGACTATTCAGACTTCCAGACCTGATTTTCAAGAAACATCTTATCATGTGAATGCAAACCTGAAAGCGGGTTCGTTTGGATTGGTTAATCCGTCTGTTTTGTATAATCAACGAATAACTGATAATACATCCTTTTCAATTTATGGTGATTTTTTGCGTGCAGATGGTAATTACCCTTTTAAAATGTGGAATGGGAACACGCTGATTGATAGTAAGCGAAACAACAGTAATATACGGACTTATCGGGCAGAAGCTACTTTGTATACAAGTTTTACTCCTAAACAAGACTTGCAAGTGAAAGCCTATCTTTTTGATTCGGAACGCGGACTTCCGGGAGGGGTGATTTATGATAATCCGTATGCGGCAGAACGGCTTTTTGATAAAAACTATTTCGGGCAGTTCCGGTATGAAAACCGTTTTTCTGACCGACTTAAGCTACAGGCTTTGGGTAAGTTCAATTACAGTTGGAACCGGGATTATAATGATGAGGCCTCAGGTATAACTGATGACCGTTATCGGCAGACGGAAACCTATTTGTCAGCCACTTTATGGGGAGATTTAGGCAAAGGATTTTCTTTGTCTCTAGCACAAGATTTTGCGTATAATTATTTACATACTACCCTGGATCAATGTCAGTTTCCACAGCGATATACGTTGTTGACCGCATTGGGTGCGCAATATCAGCGTAACTCGTTTACAGCAACCACTTCTTTATTGAACACCTATATTACGGAAGATGTACGTATTGGAACAGCGGCGGCAGACCGTAAGCGTCTTTCTCCTGCATTTAGTGTTTCATGGAAACCTTTTGAGGAAATCGGATTGCGCTTCCGGGCATCCTATAAAGATATTTTCCGTACTCCGACATTCAATGATTTATACTATTTGGTGATAGGAAATAGCAGTTTACGTCCGGAAACAACCAAGCAGGGAAATTTGGGAGTGACTTGGAGCGGATCTAAGTTAGGTTTCCTTGATTTCCTGAGTCTGTCTGCCGATACTTATTATAATAAGGTAAAAGATAAGATTGTGGCTGTGCCGACTATGTTTGTCTGGAAAATGATGAATGTCGGGAAGGTGGAGACGATAGGTGTGGATGTAAATTTATCTGCTGAATCACGAGTGACAGACTGGTTGAAATTTTATTTGACTACTAATTATAGCTTTATGCAGGCAGAGGATGTTACCGATCCAGATTCCAAAACATGGAGGAATCAGATTGTGTATACACCTCGGCATTCTGGTGGTGGAAACTTTACCATTGAAACGCCTTGGGTAAATTTGTCTTATAATCTTACTTATGCATCCGAACGATATACGTTGGCACAAAACTTACCGGATTATCGTATTAAACCTTATTCAGACCATGGTATATCGTTGTCACGTAAATTCTCTTGGAAACGGCATCAGTTGCGTGTACAGTTGGATGCCTTGAATCTTTCTGGCAAGAATTATGAGGTTATTCGTTTTTATCCGATGCCTGGAAGAAATTACAAGTTTTCTATTAATTACTATTTATAAATAAAACGAGAAGAAATGAAAAAGAATTGGCTTTATTCGATTTTGATGGCAATCCCTTTGATTGGTGGTTTGACTGCATGTAATAACGAGGATGATCCAAATCCTAACCCCTATCCAGAACCTACTACTACTTATGGAGCTTATATTGTAAATACAGGAAATTGGGGAAAGAATGATGGCTCAATTCAATGGTTTGACATGGAGAAACAAACGGTTAGTGGTGACTTGTATCAAGCACAGAATGGAAAAGGAATAGGGGATGTACAGGATTTGTGTGTGTATGGTTCGAAAATGTATGCCATTGGAAGCACATCTTCTAAAATTGAAGTGTTGGATTTGAGTGGGAAACTATTGAAAAGTATTCCAATGAAGACGATGGATGATCAACCGATGAAGCCTAGATATGCAATCGGAGCAGAAGGTTTTGTTTTCGTTACAGCTTATGATGGCACAGTCTCAAAATTGGATACATTAACGCTGGATATTGTGAATAAGGTAGCGGTAGGAGATTATCCAGAAGCTTTGACTTACGCAGGTGGAAAACTTTATGTGAATATTTCAGGTTACGGTGCAGAAGATAAAGTTGCTGTGGTTAATGCTTCATCTCTAATAAAAGAGAAAGATATTAAGGTGAAACTTAATCCTGCTTATCAGTGTTTGACCGGAGCTGATGGTTATGTGTATGTGGTATCGCAGGGAAATTATGCTGGGACGGATAAAATTCCTGAAGAACAATGGATTTATCAGATGCTTCAGCGTATTGATCCGGCTACAGATAAAGTTGAGGAGCTGTGTAATGCCAGTTATATAGCAAATAAAGGAGATAAAATGTATATCATTTATGCTGAATATTTTTTACCTGATACGCACAGATGTTTTGTGTATGATTTAAAAACAAAGAAAGAAACTCCGTTTGTAGATTTATCTACAATTCCAAGTCCACAGTTTATAGCGGTTGATCCTGTATCTGAGGATGTATATATTGGAAATCGTAATTCTGGTGCGTTAGATGATGTATATATTTATTCTAAAGACGGACAGTTTAAGAAGAAAATAGAAACCGGAATCTATACAACTAACATCCGTTTCTTAGCTGAATAAGATTTATGAAACAAATTTTACTATCTGCCCATATAGTAATTACAGTCTTGCTTCTCTCTGCCTGTGGTGGAGGAAGCAAGACTTCTTCCGTTCAGGAGGAAGGAGATACCCTGAAAATGAGGTATGCCACCAACTTGTCTGTGGTAAAGTTCTCTGATTATACCATGGTTTCTATCCGTAACCCATGGGATACATTGAAAATATTGCATACTTATCTGCTGACTGATAAGACTCAGCCGGTTCCGGAGAATCTGCCGGAGGGGACTGTCGTACGGGTTCCGTTGGAACGGGCCGTAGTGTATTCTGTGGTGCATGGAAGTGTACTGAAAGAATTAGGACAGGCAAAAAGTATCAAGGGAGTCTGTAACCTGGAATATTTCAAGATGCCGGAGGTGCAGGATGGATGCCGGAAAGGAGAAATCGTAGATTGCGGAAACGGAATGAATCCGGATATTGAGAAAATTATCGACCTTCGTCCGGATGCCATCATGCTTTCCCCGTTTGAGAACAGCGGAGGATACGGTCGGGTAGGAAAGTTGGGAGTACCCGTAATCGAATGTGCGGATTACATGGAAACCTCTCCGTTAGGGCGTGCGGAATGGTTACGCTTTTACGGATTGCTGGTAGGGCAGGAACAGCGGGGAGATTCACTTTTTGCGCAGATAGAAAAAGAATACCTGGCAGTAAAAGATTTGGCGGCACAGGCAACCTCTCGTCCTACGGTGTTAAGTGATTTGAAGTATGGCTCTGCATGGTATATCGCCGGAGGACAGAGTACCACTGGACGCTTGTATGCGGATGCCGGGGCAGATTATGTTTTTGCAGAACTGCCGAATAGCGGTTCTGTGCCTATGGCTTTTGAAACCGTCTTCGACAAAGGTGAGCATGCCGATTTCTGGTTGATAAAATACAATCAGCCGCAGGATAAGACCTATAAGGAACTTCAGAAGGATTATTCGCTTTATGCGCGTTTCAAGGCATTCCGCGAACGTCGGATTTATGGATGCAACACCCATCGGATACCTTTTTATGAGGAGTCACCTTTTCATCCGGAGATATTGTTGAAAGATATGGTAAAAATATTCCATCCCGAGTTGCTGGAAGGCTATGAACCGAAATATTTTAGTAATTTAGCGGAATGATACATTCTGATAAAAAGCATTATGTGGTATTCGGCACCCTGGCTCTTTTGATAGTGCTTTTAGTGGTAGCCAATTTATTTTTAGGTTCGGTAAATATTCCGGCGCAGGAAGTGCTGCGTATTTTAAGTGGCGAAGAGGCTGAAAAGGCAAGTTGGACGTTTATCGTTTGGGAATCGCGTTTTCCTCAATGCATCACGGCTTTGCTTTGTGGAGCAGCCTTGTCAGCTTCCGGACTGATGTTGCAGACAGTATTCAGTAATCCATTGGCCGATTCTTCCATTTTAGGTATTAGTTCAGGAGCCAGCTTGGGAGTAGCGCTTGTGATGCTTGCCGGAGGAGGAACCATTGCCACAGGTGTGTTTACACTTTCCGGTTTTTTCTCTGTCATATTAGGCGCATTTTTAGGTGCCGTAGCTGTGTTGGCTTTGGTCTTGTTTTTATCCTCTTTGATAAAAAGTAATGTAATGCTGCTCATAGCCGGCATCATGATTGGCTATATTACTTCTTCACTGATTTCTTTGTTGAACTTCTTTGCTACGGCAGAAGGAGTACATTCGTATATGGTGTGGGGAATGGGAAACTTTGGTGGGGTTTCTTTGGAACAGCTTCCGGCTTTTTCGTTGCTGACCGTGGTAGGGTTGTTAGTGGCTGTCATGCTTATTAAGCCTTTGAATGCCCTGCTTTTGGGACCGCGCTATGCCGAAAATTTGGGAGTGAATATTCGCAGGGTACGCAACTTCTTATTATTGGCTACCGGATTGCTGACTGCGGTAACGACTTCATTCTGTGGGCCTATATCTTTTATCGGTCTGGCAGTTCCTCATCTGGCTCGTTTGATGCTGGGTACCTCCAACCATAATTCGCTGATGCCTGTTACGCTGCTTGCCGGAGGAGCATTGGCATTGCTGTGTAACTTGATTTGCGTACTTCCAGGAGAATCAGGAGTGATACCGCTGAATGCCGTGACTCCAATCTTAGGAGCGCCGGTCATTATTTATGTAATCATTAACCAACGTCGAATTCAATATTTTAACTGATGAGTCAATCGGAAATCGTGGTAGAGGGTCGTAACCTGACAATCGGTTATCAGGTAGGGAAGAAGTGGACGGAAGTACATTCCGGTCTGAATTTTCAGCTTTTTCGTGGGGAACTGACATGTCTGCTGGGAGCGAATGGAGCAGGTAAATCTACCTTGCTTCGCACTTTGGCGGCTGCTCAACCGTCTTTATCTGGCGACTTGAAACTGTTGGGGCGTGCTTTGTCTGCTTACTCCGAACGTGAGTTGTCAAGAACCATAGGAGTCGTATTGACAGACCGTACACAGGCGGGAGGGTTGACGGTATATGAGCTGGTAGCCTTGGGGCGTCAGCCTTATACGGGATTTTTCGGACGCTTGAACAAAGCTGACAAGGAACTGGTGGAATATGCGCTGCAAGCCGTAGAGATAGCTCATAAGGCTCGGTGCTATATGGCGGAACTTTCTGACGGAGAACGGCAGAAGGTAATGATTGCCAAAGCACTGGTGCAGGAATGTCCGTTGATATTATTGGATGAGCCGACCGCTTTCTTGGATGTGGTAAGCCGTATTGAAATCATGAATCTGCTGCATCGTCTGGCTATAGAGGAAAAGAGAGCAATTCTTTTGTCTACGCATGATATTGAACAGGCACTGGTCTTGTCTGACCGTCTTTGGCTGCTTTCTTCAGCTGGAGGTCTGGAGTGTGGCGTGACCGAAGATTTGATATTACACAACCGGATGGATACATTATTTGCCAATCATGCTCAGATTAGGTTTGATTTGATGCACGGTGGCTTTTCTCCTGAAGTGTCGGGAGAGAAATCCATTGTTTTAAAAGCGGAAGATGAGATACTGCGTCATTGGGTGCAAAATGCTTTGAACCGCCATCATTATTTTTGTCTGGATGCTCTTTCTTCTGTCCGAAAATTGCCCTTACTGGATGTGCAAGCACCCAATCGTCTTCTTTATACAGATGAAAATGGGCAGACTACATGCTATTTTACTTTTGAATCATTGCTTCATAATATATAATTGTTAGAAAATAAGCTTATTTGACGGATATTTGTTATTTTTGCTTGGTCTATTGGTAGGAAAAATAATAAGTATATGGCAGTTGTGGTGAAAATGGCCGGAACATCTCCCGAATTATATAGCAGCATAGCTCCGTTGGTGATGAATCCGGAAATAATTAAGTATAATCATAATTATCCTTTTAAAACCAGCGAGTCGTTTGTTTGGTTTGTGGCATTTGCGGACGAAGACAGTCACGTTTTGGGTTTTTTTCCTGTGGAAATACGGAACAAATCTGCAAAAATCAATAATTATTATGTGGCTGAAGATAAGGAGGACGTGTTTTTGAGATTGTTGGAAGCTGTGATAAACGAATTTCTAAATGCGGGAAAAGTGCTGGAGGCTGTAGTTCAAAAGGCTCATGAATCTTATTTTCTGGCACAAGGTTTTGAAATACAACGTGCATGGAGTTTGTATGTAAAAATGAAGAGAAAGTATGAAGAAGAATGATAGTGCGAAAAATGTGTACGAACTGACACAAGAACGTTTGAATATACTTTTCAAGGAGTTTGACAACATCTACGTATCATTTTCTGGTGGAAAGGACAGCGGAGTTCTGCTTAATCTTTGTATTGACTATATACGCCGGAACAATTTGAAGATAAAGCTCGGTGTGTTTTTTATGGATTATGAAGTGCAATATAATCATACCATTGCATTCGTCAACCGTATTTTGGAAAAGAATAAAGACATATTGGAGATATATCGGATTTGTGTCCCCTTTAAGGTGAGAACTTGTACTTCCATGTTTCAGCATTACTGGCGTCCATGGGATGAGGCCCTTCATGATATCTGGGTACGAGAGATGCCGGAGGGAGTTATGAAGGCAGAAGATTTTTCTTTCTTTCATGATAATATGTGGGATTATGAGTTTCAGTTACGTTTTGCAGCTTGGTTGCATGAAAAGAGAAAGGCTGTTCGTACGGCTTGTCTGGTTGGAATACGTACACAAGAGAGTTATAACCGCTGGCGTACTATTTACGGAGGCTTTAAGCAGCAGCTTTATCACAACTATCAATGGACTTCAAAGATTGCTAATGATGTGTACAATCTTTATCCTATTTATGACTGGAAAACCACGGACATCTGGACTGCAAATGGGAAATTTGGCTGGGATTACAATCGTTTGTATGACCTTTATTATTATGCAGGGGTGAGTTTAGAACGTCAGCGAGTGGCTAGTCCGTTCATTAGTGAAGCCATCGAAAGTCTGCATTTATACAAGGCTATTGAGCCGGACACCTGGGGGCGGATGATTGGGCGCGTGAACGGGGTTAATTTTTCAGCCATTTATGGAGGTACACATGCTATGGGATATGGATCGGTTAAATTGCCGAAAGGTCATACCTGGAAATCGTTTATGGAATTTTTGCTTTCTACGCTTCCGGAGGAAACCCGTAGAGGGTATTTGGGTAAGCTTCATACCAGCATTAAATTTTGGAGAACGAAAGGAGGGTGTTTGAGTGATGAAACTATAGCCAAACTTGAAAAATTGAAAATCCCGATAACTGTAAGAAATAAGAGTAATTATAAAACGACTAAGCGTCCGGTAATGATGGAATATCTGGATGATATTGATATTGCAGAATTCAGGGAAATTCCTACTTATAAACGTATGTGCTTATGTATTCTTCGTAATGATTATGCATGTAAATATATGGGGTTTGCCATGAGCAAGGAAGAGAAAAAGATGAAAGATTATATTTTACAACAGTATAAGAAGATATGGACATAGAAGAGAAAAAAAGTCCGGTTTACCATGTAAAAGCCGTACCGGTGGAGAAGGTGTGTGCCAACAACTATAACCCGAATGTAGTGGCTCCTCCAGAAATGAAACTGCTTGAATTGTCAATTTGGGAAGACGGTTTCACGATGCCTTGTGTGTGCTATTATGACAAGGAAAATGACAAATATATTATTGTAGATGGTTTCCACCGTTATCAGGTGCTGAAAACATCTCAGCGAATTTATGATCGGGAGAAAGGTATGCTTCCGGTGGTAGTGATTGACAAGGATTTGTCCAATCGTATGGGATCTACCATCCGTCATAATCGTGCGCGAGGTACTCATGACATCGGGTTGATGACGAATATTGTGTCAGAATTGACTCAGGCAGGTATGTCGGATAAATGGATTATGAAAAATATAGGTATGGATAAGGATGAACTGCTTCGCTTGAAACAGGTATCGGGCCTAGCATCCTTGTTTGCCGACAATGACTTTTCTATCCCCACTCCCCAGTCTATTTTACCGGAGAGTGAAGAGTAAACTTACTTTAGTATATGAAGTAGCCTAAGATGCCACTGCATACAATCAGCAGAATCGGATTTACTTTGTATCGGTTGGAAGCAATGAAACATCCGATAAAAAGCAGGATGCTGATGACAACCTGATACGTGTCTGTTCCGAAGTTTTCCCCGTTCATCAATACTAGGGCGGCTGCCGCAAGCAGTCCGACTACTCCGGGGCGCAGCCCATTAAACACGGCTTCTACTGCCGGATGGCGTTGGTACTTCAGGAAAAAACGGCTGATAAATATCATGAGTATAAACGAGGGTAGTACCACTGAGAAAGTGGCTACCGTAGAGCCTAATATGCCGGCTGCATGCGAGTAGCCGGCATTTACCATAGCCGTATAACCTACGTAGGTCGCAGAATTGATACCGATAGGACCGGGAGTCATCTGGCTGATAGCGATGATGTCCGTAAAATCGGATGAACTGAGCCATTCGTAACGGGTGACTACCTCTCCTTGTATCATGGAAATCATGGCGTAACCTCCGCCAAACCCGAATAAGCCTATTTTGAAAAACGTATAGAATAGTTTCAGTAATAAAAGTACCATAGTTTATCTCCTTTTAGTTATATTTCTTTTGGTAGCGTCCATACAGGTAACCTCCTAATCCACTGAGGATGATGACGTAGATAGGCGAAAAGCCAAGAAGCCATATCAGTAGTGCCGAAACCACCGGAATCCAGATATTGTATCGGTTGATACGGGCTGATTTTGCCATTTTGAAGGTAGGAGCTGCAATTAAGGCTACTACCGCAGGACGGATGCCTTTGAATACATGTTCTACGGCTTCTACATGCTGAAATTGTCTGAAGAACAGAGCAATGGTCAGAATAATAAGAAAGGAAGGAAGTATGGTGCCAAGTGCCATCCAGAAAGCTCCCCAGAATCCTTTCAGTTTATAGCCGATAAAGATGGCAATGTTGACGGCAAAGATGCCCGGTACAGTTTGCGCCAGTGCCATCAAGTCCAGAAAGTCTTCTTTTTTCATCCATTTTCGTTTGTCTACCAGGTCGGCTTCTATCAAGGGAACCATGGCATATCCTCCTCCTATGGTGAATAGTCCTATCCGGAAGAAGATGAGAAATGCTCTTAAATAGAAATTCATGTTATTGCGTTTAGTTCTTTTTCATATAAATGCTTGGGGGTACTCCATAAAACTTTTTAAAGGTATCCGTAAAATATTTGGGATCGGCAAAGCCCATTTTGTCTGAAACCTCAGCTACCGTATAGCGCTGGCTCTTTAGCATCAGGGCAGCCTCCTGCATTCGGATGTTACGGATAAATTCAGCCGGAGCTATGCCCGTCAAAGCCTTAATCTTGTTGTAGAAGCTGGTGCGGCTCATGTTGACCGAAGCACACAAGGTATCTACATTGAAGTTTTTGCCTAATCCTTCCTTGACCAGTTCGGTCACTTTCTGGATAAACTCGTCGTCCAGACTTGTAGGTAATTCTACAGCAGGAGCTTCCTCTGGCAATGCCGTGACAGCCGATTTGAAACGATTACGCAGCATCTTCCGGTTTTCTATCAGCGTGCGTATGGTAGCTTTCAATATGTGTACGTCAAAGGGTTTCACTAAATATTGGTCGGCTTTGATTTCCAGTCCCTCTAAAATATGCTCCTTGTCACCAAGTGCGGTGAGCAGAATGATAGGGATGTGGCTGGTTTCCATCTGACTTTTTACTATCTGGCACATCTTCTTGCCATCCATTACCGGCATCATGATGTCGGAAAGAATCAGGTCGGGCTGGCGTTCATTGACGAAGTCAAGCGCTTCTTGTCCGTTGCCTGCACCTTCCACCTGGTAGGTGTCCGACAGGCTGTGGATAATGAATGACCTCAGAGGAGCATTGTCTTCTACAACCAATATTAATGGGGCCTGCTCGTCTGTCTGTGAGGCGGTAAACTGGATGTCGGTCGTGATATTTCCTGCTGTTTCTTGTTCTGTGGTCAGTACTTTATCAGTGCCCTCTTTTTCCTCCTTTTTATATTGATAGTTTTTACTTCGTATCGGGAAGGTAAGCTGGAAGGTCGTACCCACATTTTCGGTGCTGGTAAATGAAATCTTACCTTCGTGATTCTCAATCAGACGGTACGTCAGTAGCATGCCGATGCCACATCCGGTAGTGGTCTGGTTGGCTGTATTATATCCTCTGAACAAATATTTGAAGAGCTTCTTCTGGTCTTCCTTGTTCATTCCGATACCTGTATCCGAGAGGATAAGTGTCCATGTGTTTTTGTTGCTTTCCGCTTTTAATGATACATGCCCGCCTTGTGGCGTATATTTTAAGGCATTAGAAAGCAGATTGCGCAAAATGGAATCCATCTTGCTTGTGTCAATCCACACATCCAGACTGTCGAACGAACTTTCGTAGGAAAGCGTGATGTCTTTTTGGCGGGCAAAACTATCAAACTGATGCATATAGTTACTCAGATAATGATTCAGTTCATGCGCTGTCACGATGGTCTGTGAGGAATATAATTCTTCCTTCTGGAAATTGATCAGGTTATTGGCCAGTTCAGCCAGGTTTTCTGTACTCTGCATGGCCAGTTGGATGTTCTTTTGCCCGTTTTCACTCAGACTTTCCTTTTCCATGATTTCACTCAGAGGAGCCTTGATCATGGTCAACGGAGTGCGTATATCGTGTGCGGCGTGTGTGAAGAAATTGATTTTTTCTTCCGAAGTTTTCCGTTCGCGCTTGATAATCTGATAACGGAGGAAGGAGTATACCGCTCCGATAATGAACAGGGCATAAATAAGGAATGCCCAGAAGGTGAGCCAGAAAGGACGTTCTACCAGGATTTGTATTTCCCTTTCTTCCAGTATCTGCTGGTTATCGAGCAGAATGGAGCGTACCTTCAGCGTATAGTTTCCCGGCGACAAGTTGGTATACCGTATGGTTCCGTTGCTGGTGGGAGGAGTCCACTGGTCATAGAATCCTTCCAGTTTCCAGCTGTACAGAATGCTCGACGGATTGTCGAAATTGATGGAAGACACATCCATGGAGAACGTGTTCTGGTCGTATTTCAATTGGATGAAATTGGTCTCGTCCAGAATTTTTGTCAAAGGAGAATTCTTTTCCATCGGGTGCACCGGATGATACATGATGTTCAGGTTAGAGAATACCATGTGGCTGGAAAAGCTTGAGGGCAGTTCCAGGCTGTCGGGCAGAATGATGACACCTTCGTTGCTTCCAAAAATCAGCTGACCGTTTCGGGTATGTATTCCGGCAGTTGGATTGAAGTTTGCTCCTTGCAATCCTTGTTCCCGTGTCCAGTTGGTAAAGGTCTGTTCTTTCTGGTTGTAGAAAGATAGTCCGTTTTCTGTTCCTAAAAATAGATTTCCGTTTTTGTCCGGAACAATGCTGTAGATATTGTTGGTTTGCAAGCCGCTGTTGTCGGCCATGCAGTGTGTAATTTCATTCGTTTGATTATCAATGATAAACAATCCGTTTCCGTAGGTGCCGACATAGGTCTTTTTCAAGTCGGGAGTATTGTAGATTGCATTGATACAGCCGAAATCTTCTTTTTCCATGTAAGGATACAGTTGCCGTTTCGTTTTATCGAATACATACAATCCTTGTATGGTTCCTACCCAGAAAGAATTTTCATTTCTTTCTAAAAGAAACGTAATAGGGTAGGAACTGCTGTATTCCTGTTTTTCCTGTGTGCGTGTGTCAAAGCTTTTTAGACTGTAGAATCCTCCACTCCAGATAACCTCATTCTTGTCTTTTATCAGTCCGCGGATGTATTTGTCCGGGGTTTCACGTGCTTGTGATTTTCCTTGCTGATGAAAGGTCGTGGTTCCGGCCTTCTTGTCTATGCGGAAGATGCCGGACATATAGCCTCCGGCCAGGATAATTCCCGGTCTTATTTCACATACGGACAAGAAGATATGGTTTTCATATTGAGGAAGTTCCTTCTCCGTGCAATAACTTTTCCACTTCTTTTCACTGATGTCATAACAGCTTATTCCGTTGCAGGTGGCATACCATATATCTCCTTCAGAATCCTCCATGATGCCGTTGATGCAGTTGTTAGACAAAGTGTTGCTGCTGTTCGGCGCATGTTTGAGCCATTGGTATTTCGGGTATTTTTCGGAATAGATGGTAATGCCAATGGGATAAATCACGTTCCAGATGCGGTTGCTTGGGTCCATGTAAATATCCTTGATGATGCTTCCGTTCATCTTGTTGAAGCTCTCATTGTCTTCTTTTAAGAAATGAGAAAGTTCTTTTTTCTTGACATTCAGCTTGTACACTCCGTCACCATCGGTTGCAATGAACACTTCATCCAGGTTTTTCCGGTTAGGCGTGATGGTGTTTACACCGATGTCTTTCAGGTGTTTTCCGAGGTCTGTCAGCTCTCCGCTTTCAGGGGTATAGATAAACAGCTTATCAAGCAAGGCATTGATGATAAGCTTCTTGGTAGGCTTGTGATAATAAATGTAATCAATGATGTTGATGGTAGAAATATCTATTTTCTGCACATTCGTCAGTTCTCCTTTATTCAGGTTGGCTGAATATAGGGATTGTTCGGTAGAGATAAAATAGTTATTTCCCCTTGCCTGTGTGATGCAGGTTACTTTTCCAGGAATTTTCTGACTAATCTTTTTAGTCTTTTGGGTATCTCCGTTATAGATGTACTGATAACCTTCTGTACAGAACCAGATATTTTTTTCTTCGTCCAGATAAATGCAGGTAATCGGACACTTTTGAGTTTCCGGATACTGTTCATGCAAATCGAACACCAGCTGAAAGGAATCTCTGGCTTCGTTCAGATTGAAAACCAGCCCGTCTTTGCCGATTTCCCACAACTTCTTTTCCCTGTCGGTTTTTAAAATATTCAGATTGGGGAAACAGTTGACAACTGTTCCGTTTTTAATCAGCGGATAGTGTGTAAACTGCTTTCCGTTATAGCGGTCTATACCCTTGTGGGTAAGAATCCAGATGTAATCATGTTCTCCTTGTTGAATAGAGAGAACTCTTCGGCTGCTAAGTCCGTCTGCTATACCGATATATTGAAATATTTGTGCCTCTGAACGTGTGTATATGACAGATAATAGAAGGCAAATGAGATAAATAAATTTCTGCATAATACTTTTGTTGGTAAGTGCAAATTTCGGAAAAAACAATCTCTTATCAAAATAATACGGAGTTTTATGTAGAAAATAGAAAACAAAAAAGGCATGACTGAAAAGTCATGCCTTGAAATATTTACGATAAAGTATTTATGCATTATTTATCGCCACGGATAGCTGCGATGCCCGGAAGGATTTTACCTTCGATAGCTTCGAGCAATGCACCACCACCAGTTGAGATGTAAGATACCTGGTCAGCCATACCGAACTTGTTGATACAAGCTACAGAGTCACCACCCCCGATCAATGAGAATGCACCTTCTTTAGTAGCTTCAGCAATAGCTTCAGCAATTACTTTAGAACCACCAGCGAAGTTGTCCATTTCGAATACACCGGCAGGACCGTTCCACAGGATAGTCTTAGCACCCTTGATAGCAGCCTTGAATTCTTCGCGAGTTTTAGGACCTGCATCCAGACCCATCCATCCGTCAGGAATGTTTTTGTCATCGCAAACCTGAGTGTTTGCATCGTTAGCAAACTTGTCAGCAGCTACACAGTCGCAACCCAAAACCAAGTTTACACCTTTGGCTTTAGCCTTAGCCATGATTTCCAAAGCCAGATCCAGTTTGTCATCTTCTACCAATGAGTTACCGATCTTACCGCCCTGAGCTTTAGCGAAAGTAAATGCCATACCACCGCAAAGAATCAGGTTGTCTACTTTGTCCATCAAGTTTTCGATGATACCGATCTTGGTAGAAACTTTAGAACCACCCATGATAGCAGTGAACGGACGTTTGATGTCTTTCAATACGTTGTCAACAGCCTGTACTTCTTTTTCCATCAGGTAGCCCAGCATCTTGTGGTCTGCATCGAAGTAGTCAGCGATAACAGCTGTAGAAGCGTGTTTACGGTGAGCAGTACCGAATGCGTCCATTACGTAGCAGTCAGCGTAAGAAGCCAAAGTCTTAGCGAATTCTTTCTGAGAAGCCTTCATAGCTTTCTTAGCGTCTTCGTAAGCAGGATCTTCTTTTTCGATACCTACAGGCTTACCTTCTTCTTCCGGATAGAAACGGAGGTTTTCAAGCAGCAATACTTCACCCGGTTTCAATGCAGCAGCAGCTTCCTGAGCTTTAGCACAGTCAGGAGCGAACTGAACCGGAGTACCCAGAGCAGCAGCTACAGCGTCTACAATCTGACTCAAAGAATATTTAGCATTTACTTTGCCTTTTGGTTTACCCATGTGTGACATGATAATTAAAGCACCACCGTCTGCCAAGATTTTTTTCAAAGTAGGCAGTGCACCACGGATACGAGTATCGTCTGTAATTTTACCTTCTTCGCTCAAAGGTACATTGAAGTCCACACGAACGATTGCCTTTTTGCCGGCAAAGTTGAATTTGTCAATAGTCATCATAATCTCTAATATTTTTTGTTTAAAGTGTTTCTGTTGTTACAGACATCCCTTTGTGAGGATGCACCGCAAAGGTAAGAAAAAAAATAAAAAAGAAAGAATAAGGTATAGATTTTTACATAAATAGGGCGTTTTGAAGGTCGTTAAAAAACGCCTTTGTGTTTGCATTGAAACGCAGGTGCAACCTTTTTCCGTACTTTGTGTATCTGGCGGCTGACAGCTTCTTCGGGTTGATTCTAGGATTATAATAGGTAGTAGTTTTCACTCCGGGAATATATCCTAAAAGTCGGTAGAGTATTGAGAACGTACCTTAAACGGATTTTTGACCAGCTGCTGGGTGATGGTACTGGTTTCGCGTGCCGTTTTCATATCTCGTTGTTTAACCATGCGTCAATCAACTTTCGTGCAATACTTAGTTTCTTGGGAATTTCCGGCAGGTGGTCGCGGTGGTAGAATGCTCCGGCACTCAGTTCTTCATCCTGTAATTTGATGGTTCCACTCTCATATTCCGCATAGTATCCCACCATGATACCGCTTGGATAAGGCCAGGGCTGGCTCCCGAAATACTTCAGGTTCTTGATACGGATACCGGTCTCTTCCATTACTTCGCGGTGTACGCATTCTTCCAGTGTTTCGCCAGGTTCCAAAAAGCCGGCTACCAGTCCTTTGAAACTGCCCCGGAAATTGCGTGCATGTACCAGTAATACACTGTCCTCCTTCTTTATTAAAACGATAATAGCAGGAGAGATACGCGGATAGATTTCCTGTTCGCAGTGAGGGCATCGTTTGGTGATGGGGCCCGTCTGTATGGTAGGGGTGCCGCAAGCCGGACAGAAGCGGCTGTTCTTGTCCCATGTCAGTATTTGAGAGGCTTTTCCGGCGCATTGGTATTCTTCCAGTAGAAGTACATCGTACGAAGCACGCAGGTCTGTCGGAATAAATGAGGTTTTCTGTTCTGTTAGTGCTTCCAGCGGAAGGGCACATGCTTTTGCCGGATGGCCCTGAATTTGTCCGACGGTATGTATGGGCGTATCAGCAGGAAGCTGTACGGGAGATTCCACGGAATATGGAATGTGGAACCTGTCTCCGTCTTTAACTAGAAGGAGCTGCTGTTTGGGGCAGAAAATAAACCAGCCGCACAGCTCCTTTTCATCTTCATTCATTGTTATCTGTCAATTTAGTTGTTCAATCCTTTCATGGTGAGTTGAATACGTTTCCGTTCGTGGTCAATATTCATGACTTTGACTCGTACATGCTGGTGGATGCGTACCACGTCGGCCGGATTGCTGACAAAACGGTCGGCCAGTTGCGACACGTGTACCAGTCCGTTTTCCTTGATACCGATGTCAACAAAGCAGCCAAAGTTGGTGATGTTGGTCACGATACCGGGCAGTTCCATCCCTTCCTGCAGGTCGTCCAGTGTACGTACGTTCTTGTCAAACTCAAATACCTGTATTTTCTGGCGAGGGTCTCTTCCGGGTTTATCCAGCTCCTGCAGAATATCCGTCAGGGTGGGTAAACCGATCGTATCGGTCACGTATTTCTTCAAATCGATTTTACTGCGGAGCTCTTTGTCTTTAATCAAGTCGGCTACCGTGCAGTTCAGGTCTTTAGCCATCTGTTCCACAATTGGGTAGCTTTCCGGGTGGACCGCAGAATTGTCCAGCGGATTCTTGGCTTGCGGAATACGGAGGAATCCGGCACACTGTTCGTAGGCTTTAGCACCCATTCTCGGCACCTTTAATAACTGGCGGCGTGACTCAAACGGACCGTTTTCAGTACGGTAGTCCACAATGTTCTGTGCCAGTGTCGGGCCTAATCCGGAAACGTAGGTCAGCAGGTGCTTGCTGGCGGTGTTGACATTCACGCCCACCAGGTTGACACAACTTTCTACGGTCTGGTCGAGTGAAGCCTTCAGCTTGGTCTGGTCCACGTCGTGCTGGTATTGTCCCACACCGATGGATTTGGCGTCAATCTTCACCAGTTCAGCCAGTGGGTCCATCAGTCTTCTGCCGATAGATACGGCACCACGTACCGTTATGTCATAATCCGGAAACTCTTCGCGGGCAGTTTTAGAGGCTGAGTAAATAGACGCTCCGTCTTCGCTGACCACGAAAACCTGTACTTCACGGTCGTAGCGCTGACTGGTTACAAACTGCTCTGTTTCGCGGCTGGCCGTTCCGTTTCCGATGGCAATGGCCTCGATTTTATATTGTTCCACTAACTTCACAATCTTTCGGGCTGCCTGTGCATATTCAGATTTGGGCGGGTGGGGATAAATGGCCTCGTTATGCAAAAGGGTACCTTGTGCATCCAGGCAGACTACTTTGCATCCCGTACGGAAGCCGGGGTCGATACCCATCACCCGTTTCTGTCCCAGAGGAGGGGCCAGCAACAGCTGACGGAGATTTTCTGCGAATACCCGAATAGCTTCTTCATCAGCCTTCTCCTTGCTGAGTGCGGCAAACTCGGTTTCGATGGCAGGTTTCAGCAAGCGCTTGTAGGCATCGGTGAGAGCTTCTTCCACTTGGTGTGCACATTCATTGTTGGCTCGAACGAACAACCGTTGCAGGCGTTCGTTACACATATCTTCATCTTCCGGGAAAATGGTTACTTTCAAGACACCTTCCGATTCTCCCCGGCGAAGAGCCAGCAGGCGGTGGGAAGAACATTTCTTCAAGGGCTCACAGAAATCAAAATAGTCGCGGTATTTGGCCGAAGCTTCTTCTGCTTCTTTTCCTTTGACCACTTTTGACTGAATGAGGGCCTGGCGCTGGAACTGGTTTCGCATCAGGTTGCGCGACCGCTCGTCTTCGCTGATTTGTTCAGCCAGAATATCACGTGCTCCTTTCAGTGCATCTTCCTCATCTTTGACTTCTCCTTTGACGAAGTTCCGTACCTTGGCAGCAAGGTTGTTTTCCTTTTGCATCATGAGCAAGAGGGCCAACGGTTCCAGTCCTTTGGCACGTGCAGCCTCGGCTCGGGTTTTTCGTTTGGGCTTGAAGGGAAGGTAAATGTCTTCCAGTTCAGTCGCATTCCAGCAGGCAGAAATACGGGCTTTCAACTCTGGAGTCAGTTTCCCTTGCTCCTCGATGGTGGAAAGTACGGTTTCCTTTCGTTTGGACAATTCACACAGTTTCTCATACCGTGTCTGAATGTCGCCTATCTGCACTTCATCCAGTCCGCCGGTAGCTTCTTTACGGTAACGGCTGATGAAAGGAATGGTCGCTCCTCCCTGGAGCAGCTTGAGTGTATTGGTTATGCGATGTGCCGGCAGTTTCAGTTCGGCGGCAATCATCTGGCTGAATTCTTCCATTGATAGGGGCTTTATATTATTTGGTTGCAAAAGTAGTGAAAAAATGGCATAAAAAAGCGGTTGTGAAATCTTTCGTATTTGGGTATTTTAGGAAGTATTCTGCGGGAATGTCGGCAACTTCTCGTATCTTTGCAAAAACTTATATAAAAGTCTGCAAAAATGAAGACTAGACGATTTTACTTTTTAATCAGCCTGATTACATTACTCGGTATGGGCCAAGGGCATTTGAAAGCCTCGAATAATGAGGAAACCATCACATTGAAATTTGTAGAGACGAGCGACGTGCACGGATGCTACTTTCCCTATGATTTTATACAGAACAAGCAGATGAGAGGAAGTCTGTCCCGCGTATCTTCGTACGTGAAGGAAGAGCGTGAGGTGTATGGCGACAATCTTATTTTGATGGACAACGGTGATATTCTGCAGGGACAGCCTGTGGCTTATTACTACAATTATATGGATACTGCTTCCGTACATGTATGTGCCGCTATGCTGAACTATATGCGCTATGATGTGGGCAACATGGGCAATCATGATGTGGAAACGGGGCATGCGGTGTACGACCGTTGGGTAGGCCAGTGTGACTTTCCGGTACTTGGGGCCAATATCGTGGATGTGAAGACAGGAAAGCCTTATCTGAAACCTTATGAGGTATTGGAACGGAACGGAGTGAAGGTGGTGGTGTTAGGAATGATTACGCCTGCGGTACCATCCTGGTTGCCTGAGCAGTTATGGGCCGGACTTCGTTTTGAAGACATGGAAGCATGTGCGGCAAAATGGGTGAAGGAAATTCGAGAAAAAGAACAACCGGATATTTTGATTGGACTGTTTCATTCAGGAATGGATGGAAAGAAACTGGACAATGTGGTAGAAAACGGTTCGAAAGGTGTGGCTGCCAATGTGCCAGGGTTCGATGTCGTTTTTATGGGACACGACCATACCCGCTGGAATGAAAGAGTGGCCAATGCGTCGGGCGATTCTGTGCTGGTAATTGATCCGGCCAATACAGCAAAAGTGGTGTCAGAAGTGACCGTAACGGTGAAGAAACAGAATGGAAAGATTGTATCGAAGCAGGTAGACGGAAAGCTGGTGAGCATGGATGACTATGCCGTGGATAAGGATTTCATGCATACTTTCCAGAAACAGTATGAGGCGACGCAGGCTTTTGTATCCCGGAAAATCGGACGGATGGAACGTACGATTTCTTCCAAGGATGCGTTCTTTGGCCCGTCTGCTTTTATCGATTTGATTCATCAGTTGCAACTGGATATTACCGGAGCAGATATTTCTTTCTGTGCGCCTTTGTCGGCTTATGCCGAGATTAAAGAAGGAGACATTCGTATGAGCGATATGTTCAACTTATATAAGTTTGAGAACATGCTCTACACGATGGTGTTGACCGGAAAGGAAGTAAAGGATTTTCTGGAAATGTCGTATGACCTTTGGGTGAACCAGATGACTTCGCCCGATGACCACCTGCTGTTGCTGAACGAAAAAGACAACGGTTTCGGTCGTTTCCGCAATCCCAGTTTCAATTTTGATTCTGCGGCGGGTATCATCTATACGGTGGATGTGACCAAACCATACGGAAAAAGAATTACGATTGAACGGATGGCCGACGGCAAGCCGTTCGAGATGGACAAGCAATATCGGGTAGCCGTTAATTCCTATCGTGGAAATGGAGGAGGAGACTTGCTGACCAAGGGAGCAGGTATTCCCAAAGCAGAACTGGCAAAGCGTATTGTCTTTTCAACGGATAAGGATTTGCGCTATTACCTGATGAAACGGATTGAGGAGGTCAAAGTGCTGAATCCGGCTCCGCTGAACCAGTGGAAGTTTATTCCTGAAGAATGGACTGTACCAGCTGCAAAGCGTGATTATGAACTTTTGTTTGGAAACAAAGATAACGAATAAAATATGTAGGAAGACGGAAAATGTGTAAAGGGTTCCGCAAACATATACGAGTATGGGCATTGTGTCTGGCCACTCTGTTTGCCGCATATTATGCCACGACTGCCCTGTTTACCCACATGCATGTGGTAAACGGGGTGATGCTTGTGCACTCGCATCCCTTCTCGCATTCTCACTCTCATAGTGACGGGCAGACATTGGCGCTGCATTTTCTGTCGACTTTTTCTTCATTGGAGCCTGGGCATACGGAAATAAAGACTCCCGATTTGCACCTGCTCTATTCATTACCTTATATAAAGAATACATTCCATACCGTATGCTGTTGTACGGAAGGGATGTACCTTCGTGCTCCTCCTGTACTATCGTTCTTATCGGGAATTTGAAGAACATAGTATTAATTTTTTAGGAGCAAATAATGAAAAAATATATCAATTTGCTGATGGGAGTGGTATGCGCTCTTGTCAGCTGTACTATTGCATACGCTGATGGTCCCGTAAAAGAAGGAAATGCCATTGTGGGACACGTAATTGAGAAAGGTTCGGAAGCAGGATTGCCTTATGCTACTGTGTTGTTGGTGGAAACTGGAGAAGGTACGGTGACGGATGCCGGAGGATATTTCCGTTTTAAAAAGCTGCCGGCAGGAGAATATACTTTGAAGGTACAGATAATGGGATATACCACTCAGGTAAAGAAGGTGACGGTGAGCAAAGACTTTGTGGTCGACATGCATTTTGTCATGGAGGAAGAAAGTATCATGACGGATGAGGTAGTAGTATCGGCCAACCGGAATGAAACCAGCCGTAAGGTAGCGCCTGTGGTGGTGAATGTAATGAGCAACAAGTTGTTTGAAATTGTCAATTCCACCGATTTGGCTAAATCGCTGAACTATCAGTCGGGATTGCGCGTGGAAAACAATTGCCAGAACTGCGGTTTCCCTCAGGTGCGTATTAATGGATTGGAGGGACCTTATTCACAAATCCTGATCAATAGTCGTCCGGTGATGAGTGCGCTTTCGGGCGTGTATGGACTGGAGCAGATTCCGACCAATATGATTGAGCGCGTGGAAGTGGTTCGCGGAGGTGGTTCTGCCTTATTTGGAGCCAATGCCGTGGGAGGTACCATTAACATCATTACCAAAGACCCTGTTCGTAATTCATTTCAGGTGGCTTCTACCATGTCGAACTTGAATGGAAAGGTGTGGGAACAGTATATGGGAGCCAATGCCTCACTGGTTTCGTCCGACAATTCGTATGGCATCGCGCTGTATCAGTCTTATCGCAACCGTAATCCGTATGATGCGGATGGAGACGGATTCTCAGAATTGGGTAAACTGAATATGAATACATTCGGACTGCGGGCATATTACCGTCCGACACAGTTCAGCCGTATCAGTCTGGAATATCATACCACCAACGAGTTCCGTCGCGGAGGAAACAAGTTTGACTTGCAGCCTCACGAAACGGACATTACGGAACAGACCAAGCACATCATTAACAGTGGTGGGCTGACGTATGATGTTTTCTTCAATGAATATAAGCACAAGCTTTCTGTATATGCTTCGGCACAGCATACCGACCGTAACAGCTATTACGGGGCAGACAAGGCGGAGAATGCATACGGAAAAACCAAAGACCTGACTGCTGTAGGTGGTGCTATGTATGTAGGAAACATGGACAACTGTCTCTTTTCTCCGGCTACCTTTACCGGTGGACTGGAGTATCAGTATAACTCCTTGCATGACGTGATGACGGGTTACGGACGTGACTTGAAGCAGGATGTGAAGATTGCCAGCGGATTTGTGCAGAATGAATGGAAACTGGATTATTTCACGATATTGGCAGGATTCCGCTTGGATAAACACAATTTGGTGGATAACGTGATTTTCAGTCCGCGTATCAATACCCTCTGGAAACCTTCGGATAAATTTCAGGGACGTTTGACCTGGTCGACGGGTTTCCGTGCACCTCAGGCATACGATGAGGACTTGCATGTGGCGGCCGTAGGAGGTGAGGCAATGGAAGTGCGACTGGCAAAAGGATTGAAACCGGAACGCTCCAACAGTTTCAGTGGTTCTGTAGACTGGAGTTTCAATTTCGGACATTTCCAGTCGAACTTGCTGCTTGAAGGTTTCTATACGGCGTTGAACGATGTATTCTATCTGGAAAGTGTAGGAAAAGACCCTGTATCGGGCACATTGGTGCAGGAACGCAGAAACGGAAACGGTGCACGGGTGTATGGAGCCAATATCGATTACAAGATAGCCCATGGAAAGGAAGCACAGTTGCAGTTAGGTTTTACGGTACAGCGTAGCCGTTACACGGAAGCGGTGAGATGGAGCGAAGATGAAGATGTAGCAGCTATCAAGCGCATGCCGCGTACGCCGGATTACTATGGATACTTTACGTTCAGTTCAGCCCCGTTGAAAAACTTTGACTTTTCTCTTTCCGGCGTATATACAGGACGCATGATTGTTCCTCACTTTGCCGGATACATCGAGAAAGACTGTCTGGAAAATACCCCTGACTTTATGGATTTCAACTTGAAGCTGAATTACACCTTTGTGCTGAATGACCATCTGAAGTTGCAGGTAAACGGAGGTGTACAGAATATCTTTAATGCCTTCCAGAAGGATTTGGATAAAGGTATGAATCGTGACTCCAAGTATTTCTATGGCCCAACACAGCCGCGTACATACTTTATTGGAATAAAGTTCTTTAATTAATGATAACTATTTGGATGGCGGTGTCTCTTGGTGGAGGCACCGCTTTTTTTATGTGTTGTTCAAAGTGTTTCATGTAAGGTCAGTACTTCCCTTGCAGTATTGCAGTACTTTCTTGAAAGTACTGTAGTACTTCCTTTGCAGTACTGTAGTACTTTCGTGGAAGTACTGGTTTTATGAAAGAGTGATGCATTGAACTGCTTTTTAGACTGCAGATTGTGTAAAAACAAGACATTTCGTTATTTTTGTGGGAAAATAAAAGAACGTATGAAAAGAGCAGCATTGATTTTTGCATTGGGGCTGTCACTCGGCAGCAGTACCTTTGCGCAGACTTTTGAAGATTATTTTGTAGACAAGACGCTTCGTCTGGATTATATATTTATGGGAAATGCAGACAAGCAGGACATTTGTCTGGATGAATTGTCGGTTCTTCCGCAGTGGGCAGGAAGACGCCATCATTTGTCGGAACTTCCGTTGGACGGAAATGGAGAGATAACCATGAAGGATAAGGCTACCGGGAAGGTTATCTACCGCACTTCTTTCTCGAGTTTGTTTCAGGAATGGATTGGAGAACAGGAAGCCAAGGTAGTGAAACGTGGATTTGAAAATACATTTTTGGTGCCTTATCCCAAGCAGCCGGCAGAAATCACCGTCGTTTTGCGGAACGCTTCACGCGAAGTGAGTGCTACGCTGGTACATGAGGTTAATCCTTCTGATATTCTGATTCATCAAAGAGGGGAAGGAGAGTTGACACCGCATCGCTATCTGTGGCAAGGAGGTTCTTCGGATAAATGCATTGACGTGGCCATTATGGCAGAAGGTTATGCAGCTAATGAATCGGATTTGTTTTACAAAGATGCGGCGGTGGCGTGTGAAGCCTTGTTTGCGCATGAACCGTTTAAGAAACTGAAAGACCGCTTCAATATTGTGGCTGTATTTAGTGAGTCAAAAGACAGCGGGGTAAGTATTCCCCGAAAGGATGAATGGAAAAAAACAGCCGTAAGCTCGCATTTTGATACGTTTTATTCCGACCGTTATCTGACTACCCGTAGCGTGAAAGCCATTCATAACTGGCTGGCAGGCATTCCATACGAGCATATCATTATCCTTGCCAATACGGATACCTACGGAGGAGGAGGTATTTACAACTCCTACACTTTAACTACGGCACATCACTCTATGTTCAGACCAGTCGTGGTACATGAATTTGGGCATAGTTTTGGAGGGTTGGCCGATGAATATGCGTATGATGAGGCTCCCAGTCCGTTGTATCCTTATGACATAGAGCCTTGGGAACCGAATATTACGACTTTGGTTCATTTTGAAGATAAATGGAAGGATATGCTGGAACCAGGAACTCTTGTGCCGACAAAACCTCAGACTGATGAAAAACTAATTTACACAAAAGTCGGGGTATACGAAGGGGCAGGTTACACTAAAAAGGGAATTTATCGTCCGACCACGGAATGCCGGATGAGAATCAATGAGGCACCTGTGTTCTGTCCCGTATGTCAGCGCTCCTTGGAACGGACAATTCGTTTTTATACAGAGTAATAATTTCTAAATCTATTGGTTATGCTTCAATTTACACCACTTCAAACCACAGACAAAGACTATTCTTTTGTAGAAAACCTGTTGCACGAGTCTTTCCCTGAAGCGGAGCGGAGAGAAGATGTGGCACAACGAGACAATGTGGATAACTGCGCAGCCTTTACCTGTTACTTAATTTCAGATGATGAACTTCTGGTCGGACTTATTACAGTGTGGAAGTTTGCCGGCTTTTCTTATGTGGAGCATCTGGCTACTTCTCCATCTGTGCGCAATAAAGGATATGGACGGAAAATCATGGAAGTCCTTCAGCAGCAATTCCCGGAAATCATTATTCTGGAAGTGGAGAAACCGGTGGACGAATGGAGTCGCCGACGTATCGGTTTTTATCAGCGGTGCGGATTCTGTTTATGCGAAAAAGAGTATGTACAGCCTTCGTACCGAAAGGGAGGAGAAACACTTCCCATGTTCCTGATGTATGCAGGAACAGAAACGATAGACAAGGAATTTGAATCTATACGGGATGAAATTTACCGTAGGGTATATGGAGTAGAATCTATATAATATACAAAAAACGCGGAAACTTGATTGATTTGATATATCAGTTTCCGCGTTTTTTATGGGAGGATTATTGCCAGCCTCCTCCTAAGGCCTTGTATAAATTAACCATCGTAATCTGTTTGTCACGTACGGCATTGCTCAATCCGATTTGGGCGTCCAGGTAACCTCGCTGTGCATCCAGCAAATCCATGTAACCAATCACTCCATTGATATATTGCAGCTGAGCCAAATCAAGTGTGATTTTCGAAGATTGCTCCAGTCGCAAGCGGGTTTCATAGATTTCTTTCACTTTATTATATTCTGCTATGGCATTGTAAGCATCTTTGAAAGCGTTTAGTACCACTTTCTCATATGCGTAGGCTGCTTGTTCACAGGCAGCTTTTTTCGCTTTCAGCATGGCCCGGTTTTTTCCCATGGCGAAAATGGGTTGAAGAATGGTTCCCGCCAGTAGGTAATGTGGTGACTTAAATAGGTTAGGGAGTTCTTTATTCTCTGAACCATGGCTGGCTGTTAGCGTCAATTTGGGAAACATATTTGTATAGGCAATACCTACTGCTGCATTAGCTGCAATAACAGCTTGTTCAGCTTGCCGAATGTCTGGGCGACGTTCCAAAAGAGAGGAAGGAAGACCTACAGGGAGCGATGTGGAATGAACCACATCTTCTGGTAGGATGGTTCGCTTTATTTCATTTGGATACTCTCCAGCTAGAAATGCTATTTCATTTTGTTTCAATGTAATTTTCTTTTCCAAATCGGGAACTAAAGTTGCAGTTCTAGCCAACTCCACTTGTGCTTGTCGAAAAGCTGTTTCGGAAGTAAGTCCTCCTTCGTAGCGGATGCGTGCTAGATGGAGACTTTCTCGGCGGGCATCTACCGTCTTTTTAACAATGGACAATTCGTTATCGAGGGCCACGAGTTCAAAATAAGATTGTGCAACTTGTGCTACTAGACTCATTTTCAGTGCTCGTTGATTTTCGATGGAGCCTACAAATTCAGCCATACTTTTATCTTTTGCCCAGCGTAGATTTCCCCAGAGGTCAATTTCCCATGTAACTCCTAATTTAATATCATATTGGTCGTCTGATTTATAGTGCCCTCCTCCGTGGTCTTCACCTTCTTGTTCTGCATAGAACTTAAGCCCGACTTGAGGGAAGAGATTAGCATAATCAATACGTTTCATGGCAGCCAGTTCCTTGACTTTTGCTGCTGCAATCAGCATATCCTTGTTATTGTCCAGAGTCTTTTGGATGAGTTGCTGAAGGATGGTGTCCGTATAAAGCTGTTCCCAGGGATAGTCACCAATAGATACGGTATCTACACTTGTGCTGTCGAGGGTAGAAGGTAAGTCTATTTGAGGGCGAGTGTATTGTTTCCCGATTTTGCAGCCTTCCATCAGGAGAGCTGCTACGAGAATCATCCCAATTTTATATAGTTGATTTTTCAGTTTCATAAGCTACATCTGTAAGTTTATTGTTTCGCTTTAATTTTGTGGGTAGCCTTGTAAATCATTACAAAGAAAAATGGCACGAGTAGAATACCCACAGTAACAGCTACTACCATTCCAAAGAATACACCAGTACCGATGGCCTGTCGGCTAGCCGAACCTGGACCTGAGGCAATCACCATTGGGAGCATACCCAAGATAAAAGCCAGTGAGGTCATCAAGATGGGGCGGAAGCGCAGACTGGCGGCATGGAGAGCCGATTCTATAATGTCGCGTCCTTTGTCCACCTCGTCTTTGGCAAATTCCACAATCAAAATGGCGTTCTTCGCGGCAAGACCTATAAGCATTACCAGACCAATCTGGAAGTAGGTGTCATTTTCCAAACCGCAGAGGGTAATACCAGCATACGCTCCCAAAACGGCTACCGGAAGTGAAATCAGTACGGCAATAGGCACTGTCCAGCTTTCATAAAGGGCTGCCAGGAACAGGAAGACGAACAGAAATACCAGCGCCAGGATGAGTCCGGTTTGTCCGCCGGCTTTCTTTTCCTGATAGGACAGACCGCTCCATTCAACACCAATATTTTCGGGTAATTTTTCGCGTGCAATCTGTTCCAGCATTTCCATCACCTGGCCGGAACTTGCTCCATTGGTGGTAGTTCCTCGGATGACGGATGTATTAAACATGTTGAAGCGTCTGATACTTCCTGGTCCGGTAGTATAATCAGTAGTACCTAAAGCTGTCAGCGGAATCATATCTCCATCGGAACCTTTTACAAAGAACAGGCCGATATTATCGCGCTGCTGACGATACGGAGCTTCTGCTTGAATGTATACACGGTAGATACGGTTGAACATATTGAAGTCATTCACGTAAACAGAACCAGTGTAAGCCTTCATAGTAGAGAATACATCCGCCATCGGAACACCTGCTAACTTAACCTTATCACGGTCTACATCGAAATACAACTGGGGAATTTCTGCCTGAAGTGATGAAGACAATCCTGCAATTTCTTTCCGTTGTGAAGCGTAATACATCAGCGTATCCGTAGCTCTTACCAAATCGTCATACGTTGCATCGCCACGTGCTTCCAGCTGCATTTCAAAACCACCGGCAGTACCAAGTCCGGGAATTACAGGAGGAGTTGAAATATACACCTTGCTTTCCGGATATTTTTCTAACTCTTTTTGTATGCGGTCCATTACTTCATCAATGGTGGTATTATCACGTTCTGTCCATTCTTTCAGGATGACGGTTAACTGACTTCTGGCCTGGCTGGTACCTACACGCGGACTGCTACCTGTTACATTCTGTACGTATTCCACAGCAGGGTCTTTCGTAATAAAATCAATAGCCCTGTCGGTTATGATGCGTGTTCTTTCCAAAGTAGCTGTTTCCGGAAGTTCCAGCTCCACAGTAAAATATCCCTGGTCTTCTATCGGAAGAAAGCTGGTCGGGACAAGACGATGAAATACATAGATGAAAACTAATGCCATTCCAAAGCCTACCATTACACGGCGTGGATGCTTGACAACATGTTTAATATAGATAATGTATTTATTGTTTCCAATAGCTAACCACTCATTTATCAGTCTGAATACTTTGTTTTTAGGCTTATTAGGGTCTACTGGTTTCAGAATGAGCGAACACATTACCGGACTTAAAGTCAAAGCTACAACTGTAGATAAAAGTACAGATACTACAATGGTAATAGTAAACTGGCGATAGAGCTGTCCAGTGATGCCAGACAAGAAACTTACAGGAACGAATACCGCGGCCAATACAAGTGAGGTAGCAATAATCGCTCCAACCAGACCCTCCATGGCTTTCTTGGTGGCTTCATATGGACTGAGCTTTTCTTCTTCCATGATGCGTTCCACGTTCTCTACTACAACGATGGCATCATCCACTACAATACCAATGGCTAGTACCAGTCCTAATAAGGTCAGCATGTTCAGTGAGAAACCAAATATCAGCATGAATCCGAATGTACCAATCAAAGAGATGGGAACTGCTACGATAGGAATAAGTGTGGCACGCCAGCTTTGTAGCGAAAGGAATACCACGATGATTACCAGTACCAATGCTTCAAACAAAGTCTTGTATACCTCATGAATAGATTGTGAAATGTAAGTGGTCATGTCAAACGGGAAGTTGTATTCCATTCCTTCTGGAAAACTTTTGCTGATTTCCTTCATGGCCTCTTTTACGTTCTGTGCTACTTCCATGGCATTAGCCCCAGGGAGCATGTAAATTCCAAGAATGGCCGCATTTCCACCGTTAATACCACTTTCTGTACTATATGAAGAGGCTTCCAGTGAGACTCTGGCTACATCACGTAAACGGACAAGCGAGCCGTCAGGGTTAGCGCGTAATACAATTTCTTCAAATTGGGATGGCGATGATAAACGACCTTGTGCAGTAATAGGTACTGTAATATCCACTCCATTTACGGGTTGCTGTCCGAGTACACCGGCAGCTGATTCACGGTTCTGGTCTTTTAATGCATTCTGAAGGTCTTGTACCGTTAATCCGAAGTTGGCCAGCTTGGCCGGGTCTGCCCATATCTGCATAGCATAGTAACGGCTTCCGATGTTGGAGATACGTCCTACTCCAGGAATACGGCGAAGCAAGTCCTGCACATTTAATGTGGCAAAGTTACTTAAATAAATTTCATCGAATTTAGGATCATCCGAAGTCAAGCATAGTGTCATAAGCTGACTGGGGGCCTGTTTTTCTACTGTAATACCATTCTGAATTACCTCTGCCGGCAGACGGGATTCCGCTAATTTAATACGGTTCTGAATTTCTACAGCCGCTAAATCGGGGTCGGCTGAAATATCGAAAGTAACAGTGGCAGAAAATCCTCCCGAGTTGGAACTACTGGATTCCATGTAAAGCATACCCGGCGTTCCGTTTAATTCCTGTTCGATAGGAGTTGCCACAGCCTGCGATACCGTTACGGCACTGGCTCCTGGATAAGAGGCGCTGATTTTTACCACAGGCGGAGTAATCTGTGGGTATTGGTCTATAGGCAGCATCATTAAACCGATGATACCTACAATCACGATTAATATGGAGATGACAGCCGAGAATACAGGTCTGTCAATGAAAAAGCTGACTTTCATGCGTAATTTTGTTTAAGGGTGAGTTATTCTTCCTCTTTTTTCGCTTCGTTTTGTAGTTTGGTCGGGTTTTGTACACGGACTTTCATGCCAGGAGCCAGTTTATGGAATCCTTCGTATACAATCATTTCACCTGCTGACAATCCGCGTTCCACTACGACATCGTTTTGGAATTCGGGACCTAACTCAATAAAACGTCTTTCTACGATTGAGTCTTTTCGCATAACAAAAATATGAGCTCCTCCTTTTTCAATGATAAGAGCTTTTTGGGGAACTACTGTGGCATTTTCACGTACGTCGAGCAATACTTTTACTTTGGTGAACTGCCCTGGTAACAATACATGGTCTGGATTGGCCAACTCAGCACGTACGGAGAATGTTCCAGTTTTGGGATTTACCTGAGGAGCTGCAAAATCTACCAGACCTTTGTGCTCGTATATGGTGTTGTCGGGCAATGTAATGGTTACGGTAGGTTGCCAGGATCGGGTAGAGTCTTTTTGGCCGAATGTAACGTTTCGTTCCTTGCTTTTTAAATAGTCCAAGGCTGTCATGCTGAAATCTACCAGAATGGTATCGCTTTTTACAATAGTGGCCAGCAGTGATTTTGCATTGCTGCCTACCAATGTCCCCAAGTCAACGTGACGTTCACTGATTTCTCCAGAAATCGGTGAACGGACAATCGTATAACCTAACTCCTGCTCAGCTTGTTCCAGATCAGCCTGACTCATACCTACGCTGGCCACAGCTGTTTCGTAAGCTGCTACCGCATTGTCCAAGTCCAGCTGGCTGGCTGCATTTTGTTCATACAGCGGACGGATACGCTCCAAGTCACGTTTCGCTTTTTGCGCTTGTGCCTGATCTTTTTTTAACTGAGCACGTACCTTGTCTGCCTTAGCACGGTATTGATCTTGATTGATGACAAACAATACTTGGTTACGTTTGACTGAGGTACCTTCCTCGAATAGCATTTGTTCCAGAAAACCTTCTACGCGTGCACGTACTTCCACAAATTGCTGGGCACGGATACGCCCTACATATTCGCCGAAAATTTGTACATTTTGTTGGCTGGCTGGCATGACTGAAACAATTGGTGTTTCAATTACAGGTTTCTTCTCTCGAGTAAAAATAAAATAAAGGGATAAAATGACTGCGATGCCGATAACCATGTAAATCATTTCTTTTCTTTTTACCTTTAATTCTTTCCTAGTCAAAAAGCGTTTCATAAGTTCAATTTTTTTTATAGTTTTAGATGCCATTATCTCCAAGATGGCAAACAAGATTCATGCCAAAGATACAAAAATGTTTTATAAGCTGAAAATCAGATAGATTTGACTTTAAGTTAATAAGTATGTATTGTGGAATTTCACGGACTATTGTAGAAAAAATCCACAATTTAAGTGTGGCCATCGTTCTCGCCACAAATGTTTGAGAGTCCAAATAGGGTGATACCATATTATGCGAGGTCCTGCAAAACGCATGATTTCTTTTATTTTCTGTCTCATTTCAGGGTGGTAACAGTGGATGGTACATTGGCGACATGTTTTTTTTCGTTCTCCAAACGGACAGTGTTCCAATCTTTGATGTGCATATCTGAGCAGTTCCGTGCATGCAAGGCATAAGGTTTGATTTTTCTCCTTGTGTCGGCAGTAAAAGTGAATCATTTGCTCTATAGTCTGTTTTTCTTCTTCTATTCGTGAAAGTTTATTCATATTATATAGAACTTCAGTTTGCAAAGGTACGAATAGAATTGATATTTTTCGTAACTTTGCGCCCAAAATAATCTTTAAACAAAATGATATTAGAGGAACATTTAGAGACAACTGTAAAGGCTCACGATCAGCAATTACATCGAAGAGTGGATTTATTGTTGCGTACGGGAAAATTATTGGTAGAGAGTCTTGCTGATACGAACCGTATTGTAAGAAACATGAAACGTACGGCTGCTTATCTTGGTATCCCCGAAGAGAAGCTTCACATCAATGTCAGTTTTACCATGTTGATGGTGAACGTGAGTGATGGTGACTATTCTTTTACTAAATTCCAGCGAATTGAAGGTCATGGAGTGAATATGACGGCCATTTCGGAAGTCAGCAAGCTTTCCAGGCGTGCGATTGAAAATGATTACACGCTCGACCAGTATGAAGAAGAACTGGAAAAGATTCGTAAGAAAAAACGTAATTACACTCCGTGGCAGGTGGCGATTGGCGCCGGATTTGCCTGTGGCGGATTCTGTATTCAGTTCGGTTGTGACTGGGTGGCATTCCTGTATGCGTCAGTTGCTGCCATATTGGGTATGCGCTTGCGTCAGGTATGTAATGAATCTGGCTTGAATCATTATATGGGAATCGCTATTTCTGCCTTTGTGGCTACTATTATTGCATGGGCGTCTACTTTGTTGCCTGCAGAATGGACATCTACTCCTTGGCATCCGTTGCTTGCCTGTGCCTTGTTTATTGTGCCAGGGGTTCCTTTGATTAACTTTGTGGACGATATGCTGGATAATTATATTCAGGTAGGTATTGTCAGAGCGGTGAATACCTTGCTGATGGTGGCTGCCATGGCTTTCGGTATCGCATTTGCCGTGAAACTTTGCCATATTGAGAACTTCTTCCCGACCATCAGTATGGTTCCTCATCATCAGTATTGGGAGTATGCCATCGCTGCGGCTATTTCAGCCATGGGATTCTCGATGATTTTCAACATACAGCGTCGTTTGTTGTGGGTAGTAGCTATCGGAGGTATTATTGCCGTATGTACGCGTAACTTTGTGAACTTAGGACCGAGCACAGACAATATCGGTTTGGATATGGGACTGGTTATTGGTTCTTTCTCAGGAGCTGTGTTGGTTAGTTTGATTGCCATTAAGGCAGTTCACTGGTTCCACGTGCCCAACCATGTGCTGACTATTCCTTCTGTCATCCCTATGATTCCGGGAGTACTGATGTATCGTATGTTGTTTGGTATCATCAATATCAATGTGCAGAGCATTGATCAGGTAACTCCTCTGATGAAAGCAATAGAAAGCGGTGTAAATTCCGGACTTGTGATTATGTGTATTGCTTTGGGAGTTGCTATTCCGAACATCTTTGGACGTCGTTTCATTGCTTCTTCAAAGAATAAGCGTCTGGCAGAGCTTTTGAAAGAACGTAAGGCTCGCGGCAAGTTCGTGGAATGGTAAGTAAACTTTGATTTGTTCGTTCATTATTCTTTATAGAAGTGGAGATGATTCACTTCTTTATGAAAAAATCCCACCGAGACTTTTAGAAGTCAGGTGGGATTTTTCGTATCATACGGGTTCTTGAGTTCTTGTTAGAATTCAAATTTCTCCAGTTTCATAGTGGCTAATTCCTGAATCTTTGGAACCAGGGTAGTGAAATGTGCAGCTTGTTCGTGTGCTGCAAGAGAAGCCGCATCCTTCCATGTTTCACAAATCATCAGGACATCCTGGCGTGTAGTGCTCTGAAAAAGGTCGTAAGCTACACATCCGTTATCTTTCTGTGAAGCAGCTACCAGTTCTTTTGCTATGTTTACTACCTGGTCGTAGTTCTGTTTCTCTACTTGAATAAATACGTTTAGTCTGATCATTGTTGTTTTTGGTTTTTAAGTTATTTGACGATGCAAATATAGGATAAAAAAAAGGGACTGTACAAGTGTACAATCCCTTTTTGAGTTTTATTTAGAAAGAATTATTTCTTACCTTCCAGCTGTTCTTTCAATGCAGCCAAAGCGTCGATGTCACCCAGAGTAGTTGAAGCTGCCTGGTTCTGAATCATCGGAGTTTCTTCTTTCTTAGAAGCTTTCTTAGAAGCTTTCTTTTCTGCCTTTTCTTCTGCCTTAGCAGCATCTTCGAAGATACGGCTGTGAGAAACGATGATACGTTTTGCATCCTTGTTGAATTCGATTACCTTGAACGGCAATTTTTCATCCAACTGAGCCTGAGAACCGTCTTCTTTTACCAGGTGTTTCGGAGTTGCGAAACCTTCTACACCATAAGGCAATGCTACAACGGCACCCTTATCCAGCATTTCGATGATAGTTCCTTCGTGAACAGAACCTACAGTGAATACTGTTTCGAATACATCCCAAGGATTGTCTTCCAACTGCTTGTGACCCAAGCTCAAACGACGGTTTTCCTTGTCGATTTCCAGAACTACTACATCGATGTCTGCACCAATCTGAGTGAATTCAGAAGGATGTTTGATCTTCTTAGTCCAAGACAAGTCAGAGATGTGGATCAATCCGTCAACACCTTCTTCGATTTCTACGAATACACCGAAGTTAGTGAAGTTGCGAACTTTAGCAACGTGCTTAGAACCTACAGGATATTTTTCTTCGATAGTTTCCCATGGATCTGCTTTCAGCTGTTTGATACCCAAAGACATCTTGCGTTCTTCGCGGTCCAGAGTCAAGATAACAGCTTCTACTTCGTCGCCCACTTTCATGAAGTCCTGAGCAGAACGCAGGTGCTGTGACCAAGACATTTCTGATACGTGAATCAAACCTTCTACGCCCGGAGCGATTTCGATGAATGCACCGTAGTCAGCCATAACGACTACTTTACCCTTCACGTGATCACCTACCTTCAAGTTAGGATCCAGTGCATCCCACGGGTGAGGAGTCAACTGTTTCAAACCAAGAGCGATACGTTTCTTTTCGTCGTCGAAGTCCAAGATTACAACGTTCAACTTCTGATCCAAAGAAACAACTTCGCGAGGATCGCTTACACGGCCCCAAGACAAGTCTGTGATGTGGATCAAACCGTCTACGCCGCCCAAGTCGATGAATACACCGTAAGATGTGATATTCTTAACAGTACCTTCCAGTACCTGACCTTTTTCAAGTTTGCTGATGATTTCTTTCTTCTGCTGTTCCAGTTCAGCTTCGATAAGAGCTTTGTGAGAAACAACCACGTTCTTGAATTCCTGATTGATTTTAACAACCTTGAATTCCATAGTCTTACCTACGAATACATCGTAGTCACGGATAGGTTTCACATCAATCTGAGAACCCGGCAAGAATGCTTCAATACCGAATACGTCAACAATCATACCACCCTTAGTGCGGCACTTGATGTAACCCTTAATAATTTCTTCGTTTTCAAGAGCAGCGTTAACACGATCCCAAGAACGAGTAGCGCGAGCTTTCTTGTGAGACAAGATCAACTGACCTTTTTTGTCTTCCTGGTTTTCGATGTACACTTCTACAGTGTCACCTACTTTCAAATCCGGATTGTAACGGAATTCGCTCAACGGAATGATACCGTCTGATTTGTAACCGATGTTTACAACAACTTCACGTTTGTTCATCGCGATTACAGTACCGTCTACAACCTCACGGTCGTTTACTTTGTTCAGCGTGCTGTCGTAAGCTTTTTCAAGATCTTCTTTGCTTACGTTAGTTGTTGCATCACCGTTTTCATACGCATCCCAGTTGAAATCTTCAATAGGAGCAATGTTCTTTAAGTTTTCCATTAAATAAAAAAATTGTTTTTAAATAACTAATTGTGTTAGACTTTATATTGTTTATATAAATCGGCTGCAAAGGTATAATAAAATCCTGAATATTAAAAGGCTTGCTTGCTTTTTTTAAGGGTAAGGAAAATAGAAAAACCGGAAAAACGCTCAGCAAGGGAGGTTTTTCCGGTTTTTTATGAGTTTTTTGGATTTTCTGTTAGTTCTCAAGTGAATAGTCTATGGTAGTGACTACGCGTATCTTCTTGATATAAGGGGTGTTGGGGTCGCGGTCGGTGATGCTAAACTGTCCTTGGTTGGCCTGACGGATTTTGCCGAGGTTACTGCCGGAATCTTTGGCAAACTTTTCGGCTGCTTCGCGTGCGTTTTTGGTGGCTTCTTCAATCATCTGCGGTTTTACCTTGTTCAAGTCGGTATATTCATACTGCACCTTGTACTGGTATTCTCCGGAGGTGATGGCGATGCCTCTTTTCAGCAGTTCTCCCTGCTCACTGATGAGTCCACGTATCAGATCTACCTTGTCGGAAGTTACGGTGATGACAGTGGTCACATTGTAGCGGTTGGCCGGGTTCTGGTTGTTGCCATAACGTTCGGCAGCCAGGTCGATGATTTCCGGAGCGTTCACACTGATTTCCTGCTCTGTCAGTCCTTTTTCTTTCAAGAAACCGGTGATGGTCTGATTGGAACGCTTGATGTCGTCGTACAATCTTCCCAAATCATTTCCCAGGCTTTTGTACACCAGTGGCCAGGTTACTTTATTGGCTGGTACTTCTATTTCGGCCAGTCCTTTTACGGTGACACTGCGGTCTTTTTCTGCAAACTTACTGAATCCTTTTTCAATGAATACGCCTAACAGCAGCAGGCCGATAGCCAGAATAATGGCTTCGATTCTAAAGTTCTTCATGATGATTTTTATTTATAGTTAGATATTCGGAATCTGAGTGCAAGGTATTGAAAATTATTTGATTTTCCAACGATTTTCAAATGTCTTTACGTTCGTGTGAAAACGCCTTTGCGTTTTAATTAAAACGCAAGGACGTTTAGATTAAAACGCAAAGGCGTTTGACATGAAATGTACTTGCGTTTGACCTCAAACGCACTTACGTTTTTCAGGAAGATGAAAACCCTTCAATTCCTGTATGGGAGACTGAATGAAAATACCGGTGTGGAGGTTGAATTTTCCGGCAGCTTCCTTCAGTTCGTCCTGAAAGAACCATGCGATGGAGCCTACAAAAGAGACGGGAATCCGGTTGTGCTCCGGATAGGAAAGAATGTTGCGACGGAAAAACTCACTAAAACATTCGTTCAGGAACAGCCGGACTTCCGGCAGGTGCTTGTGTTTATATATATAAGGTGTAAGACTGGCCAAAAAACGGTTACCCTGCGGCTGTCTGTACACTTTATCTAAAATCTCTGCTACAGTCAGGTTATATTCCTTCAATAAGCCTTCCAGCAAGCCGGAAGGTAACTGCTGCTTGATGCAGTCGCCTACAAATCGTTTTCCTAAATAGGCTCCGCTTCCCTCATCTCCTAAAATATAGCCTAATGGAGGAGTGTTATGCGTGATTCGTTGCCCATCGTACAAGCAGGAGTTTGCCCCTGTTCCTAATATGCAGGCAATTCCTGGCTGATGCTTGCACAATGCCCGGGCAGCTCCAAGCAAATCACTTTCCACCTGGATGGTTGCGTAGGGGAATGCTTCGGCGAGTAAACCGGAGAGCTTGCCGGCTTTTTCGGGGGTACAGCCAGCTCCATAAAAGAAAACGGCTTTCACTTCTTCTTTCGGGAATGGAAGTTGCAGAATCAGGCTTTCCTGAAGAATCTGTTTTATCTTCTCTTCTGTCAGATGAAAGGGATTAATACCTTCGGTGTGAACAACCTGGCAATCGTGTAACGTGTTTCCGAAGCACCAGTCGGTTTTGGTCGCTCCGCTATCGGCTATGAGAATCATGTGAAAAGCAGAATTAGAAAAGGTAGAAAAAGAAAGAAGACGGAACATGCCGTCTTCTTTTTATGATGAGTAAAATTTTTTATTATTGATGACAGTGTCCGCAACCGCCACCGCAGCAGCCGTCTTCTTCAGCTTCGTGTTCGCCGCAACCGCCTCCACAGCTGTCGCAACCGCATCCGCAGCCTTCACCGCTCATCAGTTTGAGGATGCTTTCCATTTCCTTGTTGGTCGCATCGCGCATTTCCATTATGGTACCTTCAAAAATCAGGTCTTTACCAGCATGCGGGTGGTTCAGGTCAAGCACCACTTTATCTTCTGTGATTTCGCCAACGTTAGCATAGAACTGATGGCCTTCTGCATCGTTCAGCATGATGATGTTGCCTTCGAAGATATTGTCGCTATCGAATTTTCCGTCCGGACCGCAGAACATAGACTTGGGCACCTGACGTACGTTGTCTTCGTCTCTTTCGCCGTAAGCTTCCGTACAAGGGATTGTAAAGTTGAAGTTGTCACCTTTCTTCAGTGCCAAGATTTCCTTTTCGAAGCGTTCCAGAGTATAACCGATTCCTGAGATGAACTGGAACGGATGGCTTGCAGGGGCTTCTTCACGTAATTCTTTTTCTCCGTCTGTTACCGCATAAAGTTTATATGCTACTGTGATGTATTTATTTTCCATGTCAAAAAATTAAATGTACATTAATATTAATTAGAGGTACAAAGATAGGAAATCTTGGTGTAATTATCGAATAATTCAGAAAGAATGAAAATGAACTCCTTTGGATGTAGATGTGGAATTGTGTATGTATGTAAATGATTTAGAATAAATGATAATATTTTAAATCATCAAATACTTGTATTGAACAAATTGTGCTCCGTTACGTATATATTCAAGGAATATGTTTTCTGTTTTGTGGATAAAGTTTTCCTATTTTTGTAGACTTTAACTGAACTATAGTCAACATCTAAGTTATGGAAATGTTGTTTTCCTCATGCTGAGACTCTTTAAATAATAATCATGATAAAAAGAATGATGATGAAAAAAAATGTGCTTTATGTATTCATGGCTGCCATGTTGACGGCAGTATCTTGTACAAACGATATGCCGGCAGATGTTTCCGACGGTACTTCAGGGAATACATCTGAAGATACATCCGGTAGTGGTTCGGGTGATTTGTCTGATAATTCCAGTAAGATTTCTATTATTGCCAATGTAGCTCCTCAAACGCGTACTCCACAATTGGGGGCTGATGGAAGTGGTAGTTTTGAAAAAGGGGATAAGATGACTCTTTGTATAGCGGGAGGAACTATACATGTGGCTACAGATTATGCCTATGAGGTAGATTCTCTTAAATGGTCTGATTTTGGATTTTCAGAAGATGTATCACAAGTCACTTTTTCAGCTTTTTATCCCACCCAGAAAGTGGAACAAGATGGTACCTTTGAATTTAATTCGTTTAAATCTTCCGATAAGGACTTGTTGATTGCCGCTGATCAGCCAGTAGAAGTTGGTACTTCTGAAACTGTGTCACTTACTTTTCACCATGCATTGCATCGCCTTAATTTGGAGTTTCTGCCTGGAAAAGGGTATACAGAAGATGATTTGGCTCTGTTATCATGCATTTTTTCTGCGAAGACCACTTGCGTGGTAGATGCAGTGAAGGGAAGTGTGAAGGAAGTGAAGGATGAACAGGGAAGCCTTACCGTAACGGGTGCAAAAGCTTCGTTCTATCTGGTACCCCAAGCGACCAATGGGATTTCTTTCACTCTTACTTTAGGTGGTGAAACCAAGCAGTTTACTCTGGACGCTTTATTTAAGCAGTCTGGTAACCCGCAGGTGGCACTGGAAAGTGGCAAATCGTGTAGTCTGATTTTGAAAGTGGGACGTGACGGTATTACCGTATCCGGTGGCAGTATTGGAGCATGGGAAGATCAGGCCACAGCCGATGGAGAGGTTGTGATAGGTTGATCGCTGTGTGTAGGACTTGAATCAGGAAGGTTTTTTATTATAAAAATGCTCAAAAGGCTGGTCTCATTAGTTGAGCCAGCCTTTGGGGATTAATTGCAATTAATAAACAGTTGTTTCTGAATTATTCTTCCATCAATTGTTTTGTTCCGAACATTTGTATTTTCCAGCTGCCGTCATTATCTTTTGTCAGGTAGAAATCAGAAGTAGTTTCTTTTCCGTTTTGATAAATAGTTTTATAACCTACCCGAACCCATTTCCCAGTTCTGCTTGCTTCTTCTTTCAGGATTTCGTAACTTTTGATTTTTTCATCAGGATTATTCTCTGCATTTCGTTGTATCATTTTTGCCAAATCCTGAATGTCTTTTTCTATTCTTTCCGGGTCGGATTTATCTTCTGAATAGAAACTTCTGACATAAGTTTCATAGTCCCCGTCAATAATTGCATCAAATGCTTTTTCAACGGCTTTTGTCGGTGTGTTTGAGGAGCAAGCTATCAATAATAAACCACATGCAGCTGTCAGCATCATAATTAGTTTTTTCATACTTAATATATTTTATGTGAAACAATAATGGTTATTCAAATGCAATTTGTTTAAGTTTTGTATGTTTGATTTCGAGTGATGAACGCCCTGCCTTTATTTTATGAAGTCCTCCCCATTTCCCTGTAATTGCGTATTGTTCAACTAATTCTGTCGGAAGAACTTCCGAAAGGGTTCTTCGTACTACTGAACAAATTTCGTAAATCCGGTTATTTCCAGGGGCAACCAGATTATTAAGACTTTTTTTGATTTTCCCCGCTTCTATGTTTTTTTCTTCTGAGACAATCTGGTAAATCTGATACAACTCTTTCATATAACTATCCAGATTTTTGAACTCAACTCCAGTATGGTGTAATAGAAAAAAAATATATACCGTTTTGGGTAAATATGACATTTTCACTTCCTTGTCACTATACATAGGAAAAAACAAACGACACTGGGGGTCTATGATGACAGGTGTATTTTTTAAGCATATATCAGTTTTATTGTTCTGTAGCGCCATTTCTTTCAGCATCTCTTTTATTTCTTCATCTTCCAGCAGCTTAGCATTGGCAAGTAATTCCATTAACATCTTTTTTGCTGTGTAATATGAAATATTCAATTTCCGACTCATGGCTATGTTTTTTAATATTGCAAATTTAAATTAAAATAATCGTTACTCTCATTCAAAACAAGATTGTTACCAAATGATAAAAACCTTGTTTGTAGAAAAAGCTGTTTTGAGTAGGAATATTCAAAACATCTTTTTTATCTTTATCCATCAAACTAGTAAAAGGTAAACGAACAATTGCACTTTTTTTATGCGTATGAGTTTTTTTCGCTTTTTCTGTGTGCTATTTATGCTTGTATGGGAATGGGGAGGTATTGTTAATGCCCGTACGGGAAGAGCTTTGATTGTGGCCATTGGTGAGTACCCGATAGATGGAGGATGGGAAAATATTCATGGTGATAATGATGGCGTATTGATGGCTGAATTACTGAATAGACAATATTATACTCAGATTATCTTGCTGAAAAATGAGAAGGCAACGAAAGAGTCTATAGTCAACTCCTTGCAGCAACTGTGTGATGATACGGTTCCGGGCGATTATTTGTTTTTGCATTTCTCTTGCCATGGACAGCAGATGATGGATTTGAGTGGGGATGAGGAGGATGGACTGGATGAGGCTTTGATTCCTTATGATGCAATGTTTTGGTATCTGCCTGGTGTATACGAAGGAGAGAAACATCTTTGTGATGATGAATTAGGTAGCTGGATTGATAAGTTAAGGCGTAAGGCAGGAAGAGCAGGTCAGGTGTTTATTCTTTTAGATGCGTGTCATAGTGGAACTGCCAATCGGTATACTCCAAATCTGTTCATACGTGGGGTTAATATGATTTTTGCTCCGGATGGCTATTGTCCAAAATCTGGAACGAATTTGAAACGCAGTATGAAATTAAAGTCGCTTGATAATCTGGCTCCAGCATTGGTTTTGAGTGCTTGTAAGCCGGAGGAAACGAATTATGAGTACTATAGTCGGAAAGCTCGATGTCATTATGGAAAATTAACTTATAGTTTTGTACAGGTGGCCACACAGAAATCCTCGACATTTGTGGCAGCCGACTGGTGTAAAGCAATTGAAAAGACGATGAGGCAATTGCCTTCAGGTTCCTTGACCAGGTTGCAACATCCTTATATGGAATGTAGTGATGAAAAAAAAGTGTTTGTATTGTCTGTAGCCCGTTAAATTTAGAATTCATGCGTTTGCTGTTTAATTGGAAAAAACGAAATATCAGTCAGCCCGTTTCTGAGAATATTTTTTCAGAAAAGGGTATGGAGCAACTTTACACCTTGTATAGGGGGCGGTTTATAGGTTATATACAGAAGCGATACCAACTGGAGGAAGAGGTGATTTCAGATATTTATCATGACAGCTTTCTGTTGATGATGGATAATATCCGTACAGGGAAATACCAGAAGCAAGATGCTTCGCTCTTGACGTATTTATTGGGGATTGGTAAAAATCTTGTGTTGAAGAAGCTTCAAAAGAAGACTGAACGTCCTCTAGTTGCTGGATGGATAAGTGAACTTTTGCCGGATACAGACTGGAAGAGTGCTTTGGAAGAGGCTGGCAGATTGATTGGTGAAGGTGAAACAGTATGCAATCAGATATTGCTGTTTTTTTATTGGGAGGGATTGAGCATGAGTGATATAGCGGAACGATTAGGCTATCAGTCTGCTGAGGTGGCAAAGAGTAAAAAGAATTCTTGCATGCGTCGTTTTTCTTTTGAACTGAAACGCAGACTGGAAAGTAAGGGAATTTATTATAAACTGAAAAAATAAGCTATGGAAAAATATAAGGACAATCGGATGCAGGATGAAATTGACCGTTTTCTGAATTATGAAATGACTCCAGAAGAAGAAGATACTTTTATCATTCGTATGGAAAGAGAGGAAACGCTTAAAGAGCAGGTCTTTTTCAGACAATTAGTGGTGGAAGCTGAAAGAAAGAAGGCAGAGACAGAAATTTTATGTGGGATGACGCCCAAGAAACATCGGTTATTTTACGATATGCGAATTCGCTGGGCTGCTGCTTGTCTGTGTGTGCTTATGATAAGCCTTTGTTTTTATGGGAGGACGTATCGCTTCCAGACTCAGGAGATTTTGCAGACAGTATATACTCTTCCTGTGTGGGAGAGTGTACGCTCTGAGGGATTTTCTACTCCTGAGACTGCAAGAATGAATCGTCGTATAGCGCAATGGTATTCAGAAGCAAAGAATGATAGTCTGGTGAACTATTATCAGCAGTTGTCTGCAGAAGGTAATTTGTCTTTCCTTACGGAGAAGAGTAAAATGTTAGTCGGAATAGCTTGTCTGCATCAAGACAGCATTGAGCGGGCATATGTATTGGCAGAAGAACTACAGAAGGGTGAAAACGAGGAAGCAGGGGAATGGTTGCTGCTTGGATGTTTATTGCATGATGGAAAAAGAAAGGAAGCTTTGGGCTTGGCTTTTCGTATCAGTAAAAAAGAAGGGCTGTATAGTGAAGAAGCGCAGAAAATTTGTGATGCATTAAATCAACGTCGATGGTTCTGATACGGCTCTTTCGTTTTCGTTTGCTCGTGATTGTGTTGCTATGTATCTTAAAAGTAGCTGTTGTGTGCGCTAAGGATTTTTCAGAATTGAATCAGACGCCTTATTTGCAGACGCTTACAGATGACAGCTTGCAATATGCCTGGAGGCTTTATACAAAGAGCGTGGATTGGCAAGAAAAAGCTTATCCTTCACTTTGTTTTGCACTATCGGAGGAGGCAGAGAGAATATTCTACCGAAGGCTGGAGGACTGTGATTTTTCATGGCATTATTTGGAAATAGCCTTGCGGAATCTGGAAATCAGTTTAAGCAGGAATAGAAAGCTTATCGATAAAGATGAAGAAAGTAGCCTGAATATAGTTTCTATCTTCAATCTGTTGAAAGTAAGCACGAATTTGGTCTATGTAAAGACTATCTTGGAAAATGATATGGAGAAATCGGATAGGCTGCATATCTTTTATAGTAACTGGTTTCAAAAATGTAAGGCTCGTTATTTGTCGGATTGTGCTTTGTACAGAATCAAGAAAGGGGAATTACAAGAGGCACTGACTTCCTGTGAGGAAGCTTTGGATTTGGCACAGCATTATGATACGCTTTCATTAGCAGATATTACTTGCCAAAGGGATGTGATTCAGTATCTTATGCGGCCCTTTGATGTGGGAGCGAAAGAGGTGGTAGAAGGGTTGAGGCGGTTTGTTTCTCCTGTTTTTACAAAAGATGAAATTCTTAGTGAAGGGACTTTACCTTTATTTTACTTATGCATGATGCAAGTAGCACGTAGGTATGAGGAAAAAGGAGATTTGACGCAAACCATTCAAACTTACCGCTTATTGCTGATTGAAATCAGGAAATATTTAAATAAGGATATTCCTTATTTGTTGACAGAAGAAAAGAAGGAAATAGGTCTGTTATTGCAATACTATCTGGATACGGTGCAGCGCTTTTCACTTCGTCATATTGAGTATGAACTTGTCAGCGAATTGTTGCTGGATCATAGTTTGTTGAAAGAAGATATATTATCTGTTAGTCCTTCTCCTGTTTGTCGGACAGAAGAGGGAAATCAATCACTTATTGTGGACTTGCAACAAGCAATAGATTCCATTTATACTGCTTCTGATTACTATTTATTGCCAGGAAATCCTCGTTATTTCAGTAAATTCCAGTTGCTGATTGAGCTGATGGATTTGAAACGAAAACAAGTGTCTTTGATTAAAAATAAGTTTTTCCCGAAAGATGCTTCTGTAGACTGGAAAGACTGGAATGATTTAAAAAAGTACCTGGGGCCACATGAGGTGCTTGTAAAAATAATAGATTTACCAGTTAGCTTCTTTGACAGGCAGTATGTGGCGTTAGTGCTTACTTCAGATTCACCTTCTCCGGGTATGGTATTATTGCCGAAGAAACGGGATCTGTTTCGTATTCTTTTGGAAAATCAGGAAACAGAGAAAATATGGAATCCTATTTATCAGTTTCTTGATAATCAGAAAGATTTGTATTTTTGTCTAGAGGGTGACTTGATTGACTTTCAATGGAGTAACATTCCGTTTCAGGAAAAAAAATTATTGGAAATATACGATTTGCATTATTTGTTGAGTGCCAGAGATTTTGTAAGATTAAAACAAGAGCAGATTGATAGCGTACCCTCCAAGCGTGATTTATATGGATTTGGAGGAGCTTATTTTTCTGCTCCTCCTTCATCGAAGGGGGTGCGTGGTCAGGGTGTACAATATTTACCTGGAAGCAGAGAAGAACTATGTATTGTAGATACGATGTTGCCTGAAGGATGGAAATTTCATTTGTTTTTAGGGCGTGAAGCCAGTAAGGCCAATTTCCTTCAGTTGTCTTTTCAGACAGCTCCCCATAGTGTGATTCATATTGCCACTCATGGTTTTTCATTGCTATATGATGAAACTATTTCGGATGGCAGAATTGTATCTTTTAAAGAGAATTCATGGATAGGAAGCAGTGCGTATAAAGACCCGATGATGCGGCATGGATTTTTACTCACAGGGGCGAACCGTTATTGGAACAAACCGGTTTCTTATGATGCGATAGATTCGGGTATTGTTACAGCGCAGGATGTATCACAGATGAACTTGTTTGGGACGGATCTGGTGATTCTGTCGGCTTGTCAGTCAGCTTCAGGAGAAATGAAAGATGGTGAAGGACTGTTTGGTTTGATAAGAGCATTCAAAGTAGCTGGAGTTAAAGCTGTGTTGGCTAATGTAAACAATATATCTGATTCGGAGACGATTTCGTTTATCACGACTTTTTATCGTTATTGGATGGATGGAAACGGTATGTTCGATGCCTTTTGCAGAGCACAGCGAGAGCTGATGAATGTAGCTCCGGAGAATGAATTATTATGGAGTGGATTCGTCTTGTTTGAGTAGCTTATAGAGAAGAATTATAAATAAGAATCAAAATATAAAGTATTATGAATAGAATTATAGTAGTGACAGGTGGAGCTGGAGGTATCGGCCGTTGCATCGTCGCACATTTTGCTTCTCAGGAAGATAGTGTATATTTTATAGACCAGAATCAGCAGGCTACTCTCATGCAAGTGGAAAAAATGCGTAGAAAAGGATGGAAGGTGACCGGCTTTGTCGGTGATGTGGCAGAAAAACAGGCTTTAGAGAATTTTGCAGCTTTGGTACTTCGTGAACATCCGGAAGGCATACATTGCCTGATTAATAATGCTTGCCTGATGCGGGGAGGTATCCTTTCTGACTGTGCTTATGAAGATTTTCTGTATGTGCAGCGTGTGGGGGTAGTGGCACCTTATATGCTGGCCCGGTTGTTCAAAGACCATTTTCAAGGGATGGGAGCGATTGTAAATATTTCGTCTACACGTGCATTTCAGTCACAACCGGATACGGAGAGTTATACAGCTGCCAAAGGAGGAATAACTGCGCTGACCCATGCTTTGGCTGTTAGTTTGTCGGGTGTAGCGCGTGTAAACTCGGTAGCTCCCGGATGGATTGATACCGGAGCCTATCATGAAGAAGCGCATTATGAAGCAATCTATAGTACGGGAGATACCGCTCAGCATCCGTCAGGCAGGGTGGGAGAGCCTGATGACATTGTCCGTGTGGTAGATTTTCTTTGTGACGAGTGCAATTCGTTTATCAATGGAGAAAATATTACAGTTGATGGGGGTATGAGTCGTTTGATGGTATATCATAATGATTATGGATGGATTTACGAACCTTAAGCATTGGGAAAGGAAAGTATATGACCATTGCTATTATACGCGAATATGGCTACTATTTGATGCTGAATACCGGAATTTTTGACTTAAAAAACAGCTTGTTATCTGCTGAGAAGGGTTTATCATGGCTTGGAGAAGGCCTGATAAACCATTTCAGAGATTTGTGCAATAATTGCTTCTGTATTCTCCATGCTTTCCTGTGAGTCTTTGACAAAAACGACCAGAGTATAACGGTGGCCATTGGGAAGCTGCACAAATCCGGCATCGTTAATGGCAATTAGCTGTCCCGATGCGTTTCGGTCGCCGGTACCGGTTTTATGCCCTATGGTGACATACTTGTCTTGTAGAGGGTGGACTATTCTGTTTGTTCCAGTCTGACAAGTGACAAGGGCTTCTTTGATAAATTCCTGATGAGGCTTGTCAAATAAAGTCCGGGTAAGCAGAGCTTCGATAACTTCTGCGGTAGCCAGCGGAGTACTCCAATTTTCATAACCGAGGTCCAAGTCCCGATGCATATCATCTTCTGTGTACTGGATAGAAAAATCGTTGATTCCCAAACTACGGATATAACGGTCGGTCACCGCAGGACCTCCGGTAAATTTGAACAGGATGTCGCATGCATTATTATCGCTTAAGTGGAGGGTGTATTCCATTAATTGCTTAAGTGAAAACTTTCCTCCGTGGGGGTATCTGTCTCTTAGCGGACTGTAAGTATTGGGCTGCAGGTCTGTGCTGTCTACAGTAAGCAAGGTATCAAAGGAAATTTGATGCTTTTTACAGTAATCTCCCACAGCTAGTGCCTGATGTAATTTGAATACGCTCATCAACGGGTAGCGTCGGTTGTTCTCTACGGTGACAGTATCTTTTCCGTCTGCTATGATGGCTACTCCTACTTCAGCCTTTTGCTGTGAGATAAACTGATGGATATTAGCGTATAGTTCTTGAAAGCGATTGTCAGCCAATGCATAGACTGGAAGCAGGATGAATAATAAGAGAATCAGACGCTTTGTTTTCATATTAATACAGAGAATTTTCTGCAAAGTTAGTCTTTTGGGTAGAGAGATTACAACAAATCCGAACATTTTTTTGAGGAATGCCCGGATTTGTTTATAGTTGAAGTTTACTTATTGTCTGGCATCATAAATTTGTTTGATTTCGTTGGCAGAAAGACAGCGAGTATTGTATACTCGGAAATTGTCTACTGACATGTTTGTGCCATTTATAGTTTTTCTTTCTATAGTAACATCACCTCCCATAATGAATTTGATACCAGTGCCATAGGATGCTTGAGAAGGAGTTCCTTCTTCAAATGGGTTGACATCTTCTGTAACAGTATCTGCAAAAACTCCATCTACATAAAGTAGAGTGGTGGTTTTGGATTTTTCAGTTACATTAAAATCAGAGACCAATGCGATATGATGCCATTTACCGTCTGTTATAGTTGGGTGTGTGAAGGTAGGCTTGTTACTGTATTGGTATTCATTATAATAGCGTGTCGTTACAAACTTAAGACTTCCTTGGCTCATTGTAAAAGTGAACATGGAAGCATTGTTATGAGATGACACTAAATAGAAAATATTGCCATCACTGAAATCTTTTCCCCAGAAACTGACTGTTAGTGTGCGGCTGTCAGTGATTGCTTTAGGGACGATGAATGAACTTTTGTCTGTAAGGTTAAATTTAACAGCTTGTGAGTTGTTATCTATTCCTTCAACAAAAGACGGAGAATTATTGCCAAATCCATTAACTGCATTTTCTGTCGCATCATTGAAGTCACCGTCAAATTTATAATATGTGTAAAGTCCCTGGGTAACTACGAGGCTGGAAGAATTTTTTTGGGCTGTAATAGAGATGTTCTTTTTTATGTTTTCATCTGAAATTATCAGCACTGTATTGAGCGCTTCTTCCATATTGTTTCGGTCTAATATGATTTTTACGGTCTGGCTTTCTCCAGCGGCGAGTTTTCCTTCCATTGGGATTACAGATAAGCAGCTTTCTTTGATTTCATCGGCATTCCAGTTTAATTCACTTTTTCCGATATTGCTTATTGTAAATGAAACTTCATCCAAATCTTTTCCGAAATCGACTGATTCTGGTTCGATTTTCATGATGCCAGTCTGAGATTCTGTACCAGAGACAATCTGTACGGTTTGCTCTTTAATGCCATCAGATAATACCAATGTCGTATTTATATTTACCACTCCATTGCTGCGATTTAGAAAAACTTTCACGACTTTAGAACCTTGTGATGGAATGGAACCACTGTTTTCAGACAAGGTAATTGCTGCTTCTGTCGGATCAGCAATTGTCCAGTTCAAAGGTTTGGTTCCTGCATTCTTGATGGTAAGAGGCAATTCTTGTAAGTCGTTGCCAAAATCAAGAATTTCCGGTTCAACACTCATGTAAGATTGTGCATTTTTCGGAGCACATGATACGTTGATTGGGAAAGAGTTACCAAATGCCGATAACTTGATGATGACAGTTTGTACTTCAACTATCTTGTCACGGTCTACGGTGAAAATAATGCTTTGCTGTTTGCCTGCTTCGATTTGTCCGGCTGCAGGGCTGGCTGTGAGCCAGGTGTGGCTTCCCAAATCTAGGCTCCAGTCAGTACTTGTGTTGCCGTTGTTTTGAATTGTCACAGAAAGTTCAGTTTGTGTGGTTCCGAAATTCAGTGTGGAAGGACTTATCTGTATGAGTGCATCCTGTTTTACGGCAGTCAGTTGTATATCAGCATTGGCAACCTGACCAGGTACGACGGTTACACTTTTGGTATTGGTTTCATATCCTTCTTTTATGAATTGAAGCTTATACTCTCCGGCTTCCAGTTGAGGAAAGCTGAATTTTCCGTCACTTCCTGTGTTGGTGCTGGCCCCATTAGGAAGTATGCTCACTTGTACACCGCTTAAAGGCTGTGTACCATTGATGGCATCTGTTACTACTCCCACGATGTCCCCTTGTGTAATCTCTTCTTCTTTAGTGCACGATGAGAGTGACAATACACCAAGAATCAGCCAGAATAAAAAAATGAATTTTTTCATGCTTACTATGTTTTTTAATAATAGATATTTAATATGACAAAGTAAGCTTAAAAAGACATTGCTATCTGTTGGATACAAGTATTTGGAAGAAAAGAAAAAACTTGTTTTCGGGTTTATGGGAAATAAAAAAAGGATATTCTCGCAAGAATATCCTTTTACAAATTCGTTTTCAGTAGATTATGCTTCAGCGCAAGGAATTACAGAAACATAGCTTCTGTCTTCGCGACCTTTCTTGAAACATACAGTACCATCTACCAATGCGTAAAGAGTGTGGTCACTACCCATACCTACGTTTTCACCCGGATTGTGAACTGTTCCTCTTTGACGAACAATGATGTTACCAGCTTTGCAAGCTGAACCACCGAATATCTTTACGCCTAATCT
>PPYE01662232.1_pt1 | contig 64532 bp, 58 predicted proteins | sample 1559881 | NCBI WGS metagenome assembly PPYE01 (sample SAMN08240022, study PRJNA423297) | Human gut metagenome, whole genome shotgun sequencing project. | reverse complement strand
GTGGGATTCGAACCCACGCGCCCTTTCGGACAAACGGTTTTCAAGACCGCCTCGTTATGACCACTTCGATACCTCTCCAAGATACCTAATTGCCGATTTCAGCAAACTATTAAGTTGTATCGCATTTGCGACGTTGATTATTCTATCATAGTACTTTACGAAATGTCAACACTTTTTTACTATTTTTTTCGCTATTTTTTTATATTCTTGCAGTTTATTAAAAATATGTATTATTTACCTAAAAAAGCTTCTGCAATCACCAGATCCTCTGGGGTTGTAATCTTAATATTTTCATATTTTCCGGTAAAAACCCTCACTTCATGATTAAGCATCTTCTCCACTGCCATCGCATCATCCGTTACCTGGATCCAATTCTGCTTCATCAATTTTCCGTATGCCTCTAAAAGAAGATCTGCCGAAAAAACCTGTGGCGTCTGTATTGCCCACAATGTTGCCCGATCCGGTGTAGACTCCACCCGTTGTCTTTCATTTACAATTTTAATTGTATCTTTCACCGGCATTCCCGCGATACAGGCATCAGACTTGCAGACACACTCATACGCTCTTTCTATGATACCTTCATCTATAAACGGTCTTGCACCATCATGAATATATACATATCCCTTTCTTTTTATTACCTGCAAACCATTCCATACCGAATTGAACCGTTCAGCTCCACCTTCAACAATCCTGCTGACTTTTGTAAAGCCATACTGGTCTACGATCTCTTTCCTGCAATATTCCTGCTCATCTTTTCCTGTAACCAGTATAATCTCATCTATAAACTCCGACTCCTGAAAAGTGCGTAACGAATAAAAAAGGACAGGATGCCCTCCCATAAGTAAATACTGCTTATGTGTAGTTGTTCCCATTCTTTTTCCACTGCCCGCCGCCAGTACGATAGCCGTACAATATGATTTTTCCATTTTATCCTTATTCATCTCAGCGTTCTCCCAATTTCAGGTTCGGAACTGCGTTCAGATCCAGTCCTGCTCTTGCTCCTGAAATATATTCATAGTAAGCTGCTGCCCCGATCATTGCTGCATTATCCGTACAAAGAATCGGAGACGGACGATAGAATTTCATTTTTCTTTTTTCACATGCCTCGATCATTGCCGCACGCAAAGCTGAATTTGAAGCCACTCCGCCTGCGATTGCGAATTTTGAGATCCCCAGTTCTTCTGCTGCTTTCATTGAATTTCCTACCAGCACTTCTACAACTGCTTTCTGGAATGACGCAGCCAGATCCGCCGGATCAAAGCTCTCACCTTTCATTTTACAGCCATTAATATAATTCAGCACTGCTGATTTCAGTCCACTGAAGCTAAAGTCATATTCTGCCCCGTCAACCTTTGCTTTCGGGAATTTCACTGCATCCGGATTTCCTTCTTTTGCAATCCTGTCAATTTTCGGTCCACCCGGATATCCAAGTCCGATTGCACGTGCCACCTTATCATACGCCTCACCCGCCGCATCATCTCTGGTCCGTCCAAGAATTTCATATTTTCCATAATCTTCTACTTTTACAAGGTGCGTATGTCCTCCTGATGCCACCAGACAAAGAAACGGTGGTTCAAGATCCGGATGTTCAATATAGTTTGCTGAAATATGCCCTTCGATATGATGAACTCCGACCAATGGAATTTTTCTCGCCCAGGCAACCGCCTTTGCCGCTGCCACACCAACAAGAAGTGCCCCAACAAGACCGGGACCATATGTCACCCCGATCGCATCTATATCATCTAACGTCTTACCGGCTTCTTTCAAAGTCTCTTCTATCACCTGATTAATTTTCTCAATATGCTTTCTTGATGCAATTTCAGGGACAACACCACCATAAAGTTTATGCAGATCAATCTGTGAAGAAATCACATTTGAAAGAACTTCCCTTCCATTCCGTACAACCGCTGCTGCAGTTTCATCACAGGAACTTTCTATTGCAAGTATTGTTACATCTTTATTTTCCTTCATTTTTTCACGCCTCTCATTCTTCAAACATAAGATCTACTGATTTTCCGTCTTTTCCTGCTTTTGCATTTGGGAAAATCTTTCTTACGTCTTCCATATAAGGTTCCGGTCTGGTCAGTGACGGGCTGTAATGCGTAAGCCACAGTTCTTTTACCTGCGTCTCTCTCGCCAGCTCAGCCGCTTCATAAAAGGTCATATGTTTATATTCCACTGCTTTTGCCGCCTTTTCTCTTTCACCGTACATTCCTTCGCAAATGAAGAGATCGGAATCTTTCGCATTCTTCCGTATAGAATCAGTGGGTCTGGTATCTGTCGTATAAGTCAGTTTAATCCCCTTCCTCGGCGGTCCAAGAACCATCTCGGGGGTAAAATGTCCTTCCTCTGCCTCCACACATTCTCCACGCTGAAGAACACTCCAGTATTTTTGAGGAATATTCTGTTCTTTCGCTCTTACAGGATCAAATTTTCCTGACCGGTCAATCTCGATGGTATATCCGTAACAAAGCACATTATGGTTTACACGAAATGCCTTCAGACGATATCCATTCATTTCAAAGCACTGTTCTGCTCCTTCAATTTCTTTGTAAATGATCGGAAACGGCAGCTCCGGTGCGATGACCCTCAGGCAGCCCACTACCCGCTCAAGTCCCTTAGGCCCTATCAGCGTCAACGGTTCTTTACGGTCTGCATTTCCCATGGTAAGAAGCAGTCCCGGAAGTCCACTGATATGATCCCCATGATAATGAGTAAAGCAGATCACATCAATCGGTTTAAAACTCCACCCTTTTTCCTTTACAGCAACCTGCGTTCCTTCTCCACAGTCAATCAGGAGACTACTCCCGTTATAACGGGTCATCAGTGCTGTCAGAAAGCGATAAGGAAGCGGCATCATGCCTCCGCTTCCAAGTAAACATACATCTAACATATTTTTCCTCTATTCTTATTTTTCAATTTCAGCCGGAATGAGGAACCCCTTCAATAACCGGTCATAGCATTCCTCACATAAGTCAAATCGATGATTCTCCCCGTCCTTTTCAGAAAAATAGCCCCATGTATGTTCCACACAAAGAACTTCTTTCTCTGGTCTTCCATTTATGACACTGATCTCTCTTCCGCACTGATTACAAATGATCTTTGAAATTTCTTTCGTCTTTTTTAATTGATACTGATGCATACAATCTCCTCCTGCGTAACTGTCATTTTCTTTATCACGCCTTCATTATAGCGAGCGTATGCCTCTGTGCCTACTGGAAAGTGATGGTTATCCGCTGATCTTCATACTCATCAACACAGCATCTTCTTCCGGTTCAGTATAAAAACTCTTTCTGACCCCGTCCTTTTTAAATCCAGTTTTTTCATAAAATGCCTGTGCTGTATAATTTTTTTCGCGTACATCAAGAAGGATCTTTCCAGCCTTTCGCTGCGTTCCCTCTTCCTGAAGTTTCTTCATCAGTGCAGTACCCACTCCCTGACGTTTCACTTCTTCCACAACGGCAACTCTTGCAATCTCAATCTCGTCCGCCGCCTGATATGCGAGCAGATATCCGACCCGTCTCCCGGCTTTCTCTGCCACAAGACAGAGGGCTGTCGGCTGTCTGAGCGTTTCCAAAACCGCTTTTTCACTCCACGCATCTGAAAAACTCTGATGCTCCATCTCTGCTACCGCCGCACCATCTTCTATTGTCATAACACGGACTTCCGGCTTTGCATTTTTTTCTTTTTCTGCACGTTCCCGTTCTGCCTGTGATATCCGTAAATAATCTGGTTTATGCTCTGCAGCTGTCTCGAATTTACCTTCACGGTAATAGCAGATTCCAAGAGATCCAACCACCGCTGCTCTCTGCCTGTTCATATAGGCCGGTGCAAAAGAATACGGAACTTCCATACCTGCTTCTATCATTTCTTCATAGACCGGCACCCCATCTCCAAGGAATACAACCGGACGTCCATAACTGTTCAGTTTCTGAATCAATTCTTCTACCGGAAGTGCCATCTGCTTTTCCATCACCTGAAATTCCGGTTCTTCAAGTCCTTTCCCGCTGTCTTTTCCCTTTACGAAAGTATAAAGACCCGTATATACCTGCTTTCTTCTTGCATCCATGATCGGGCAGATTACATCTGTGCATCCATAAACATTATAAGCCAGTGCATCCACAGTCGGTACATGGATCAACGGTTTATTCAGTGCCAGTCCAAGTCCTTTTGCTGTTGCCGATCCGATCCTCAGTCCTGTAAATGATCCGGGACCTCCTGCCACCGCGATCGCATCCAGGTCAGAAAGATCCAGATCTACCATCCTTGTCATCTCATCGATCATTGGAAGAAGAGTCTGAGAATGCGTCTTTTTATAATTCACAGTATATTCTGCAATGGTCTGCGTATCCTCAACGATCCCTACGGTCGCAGTTAACCCGGAACTGTCTATTGCCAATACTCTCATACGTTACTTTTCCTTCTTTCCTCTATTGTTCTTCGATTGTGATCCTTCGGAAATCGAATCCCTGTTCCAGATCTTTCTCAATGGTAATGTTCACCCGGTTCTCCGGCAGAATCTCCTCGATCAGATTTGCCCACTCGATCAGTGAGACTCCCTCACCCGACACATATTCATCAAAGCCTACTTCATCCATCTCTTCAACATCGCCGATCCGGTAAACATCAAAATGATAAAAGGGCAGACGCCCTCCTTCATATACCTGGACAATCGTAAACGTAGGGCTATTTACCGGCTCTTCAATCCCAAGCCCTTTTGCAAGCCCCTGCGTAAATACGGTTTTTCCCACACCAAGATCTCCGGTCAGGGTAATCACCTGACCGGGATATGCTTTTTCACCAAGACTTTTTCCGACCTGAAATGTCTCTTCAGGACTTCTTGTCTCTATTATCATAGTTTCTGCCTCTTTTCTGTACCCGGAATCTCACGGTCTGCCCGATTAATGATGGAACAGACGAATGCCTGTAAATGCCATCGCCATCTGATATTTATTACATGTTGCGATTACATTATCATCTCTCACAGAACCGCCCGGCTGTGCAATATATTTTACGCCACTCTTATTGGCACGTTCGATATTATCTCCAAATGGGAAGAACGCATCAGAACCAAGTGCTACATCTGTCATCTGATCCAGCCATGCACGCTTTTCTTCTCTTGTAAACACTTCCGGCTTTACCTTAAATGTATTTTCCCATACTCCGTCTGCAAGAATATCCATATATTCCTCACCAATATAAAGATCGATCGCATTGTCACGGTCTGCCCGTCCTATTCCATCCTTAAACTGTAAATCCAGAACTTTTGGATTCTGACGAAGCCACCAGTTATCTGCTTTTTGTCCCGCAAGGCGTGTACAATGGATTCTGGACTGCTGTCCTGCTCCGATTCCGATTGCCTGTCCGTCCTTTACATAGCAGACAGAATTAGACTGTGTATATTTTAAAGTGATCATTGCGATCGCAAGATCGATTTTTGCTGCATCCGGAATCACTTTATTCTCAGTCACAACATTGGAGAAGAAATCTTTATCAATATGAAGTTCATTCCTTCCCTGTTCAAAAGTAATTCCGAAGACCTCTTTATGCTCAAGCGGAGCCGGGACATAATCCGGGTCGATCTGAATGATATTATAATTTCCTTTTTTCTTCTGCTTCAGAAGTTCCAGAGCTTCCGGTTCATATCCAGGTGCGATCACTCCATCTGAAACTTCTCTCTTGATCAGTCTTGCCGTATCTACATCACATACATCTGACAAAGAAATGAAATCTCCAAAAGAAGACATTCTGTCCGCACCTCTGGCACGTGCATAAGCACTTGCCAATGGAGAAAGGTCTCCCAGATCATCCACCCAGTAAATTTTTGCCAGGGTCTCTGTCAGCGGAAGTCCTACGGCTGCCCCTGCCGGAGATACGTGCTTAAAAGAAGTAGCTGCCGGAAGGCCGGTTGCCTTTTTAAGCTCTGATACCAGTTGCCATCCATTAAAAGCATCTAAAAAATTAATATAACCTGGTCGTCCGCATAAAACTTTGATCGGCAGTTCACTTCCATCATTCATATAAATTCTTGACGGTTTCTGATTCGGGTTACATCCATATTTCAGTTCTAATTCGTTCATTCTTCTTCTCCATTCTTTCGTGATCTGATCTGTCTGGTTACCGTTCTTTCTATTTCTGATTTTTATTTACGATCTTTGTCTCGTACTTACCTGTCTCAATATCAATATAACGTACAAAAAGAGAAACTTTATTTTCCTGATTCAAACTGTTCCAGAGAAGTTCTGTAAATTCTTCCATACTGTCAGGTACCTGGATCAGCTTCGGCTCTCCTTCAAAACTTGGGAGTGGATCACTATCGCACATATAAGTATGGATAAAATGTCCCTCTCCTGCTGCCGGGTTCTCATAGGCAAATGTATAGCGGTTGCAGCTCTCCGGGTTGCCATTATTACTCTTCAAGATGGACATTGCGTAATTGTATCTTCCATTTTCAATGTGCATCACACCTGAAATACGTGGTGTATAATTTGGAGCATCCGGTTCAAATTCCCTGCTTCTGAGAGACTGCTCAAATGTAAGCTGTCTATCCATTCCTTCGTAGATCGTATCCGTCTGGTCTCCGTTGGTCACGATCGTCTTATTCCCAAGAACTCTTACAGGTGCATAAATGATCAGACTCGGGTCAGTCAGCTTTGACGGATCAAACGCCTGTGTATGAATCCCTTCTCCCTCTTCCACAAATACGCGATTCCGGCTATTTTCACTCCGTCCCATAATGAAATAGGCAGTGACAGCCTTTTTTCCATCAGGGGTCTTTCCGATAATGATCCCTCTTCCCGGATAAGAATTGTTCTTCAGTTCCTGCTCGATCGACAGCATCTTCATTCGTCTTTTCTCCTTTCAGTTTCCAGTAAAAACTTCTCCTAAATTTACATTCAGGAGAAGTATATCATGTGCATTATATTTTCGCAAGATTTGATGTAAGCAGCCTGGACAGCTCTGCTGCCGAAATTCCAAGAACATACTGCATTTCACTGTACAGGGCATGCTCCAGCAGCATCTGATATTTCTTGTCCATACTTGTCATGCTGCCACGACGCTTTGTCCTTGTATAGAGAGTTCTCAGGACTCTCACCCAGTTTTCCGGTCTAAAATCCGAAATACAATCTTTATACTCCTGTTCCCGGAACTTTTCATTTTTTACGCTCAGCACTTCGATCTTATCTACGCAGTCCAGTAAATGCTTTGCCTCTTCAAAGCTCACCGGCCGACGGATATTTTTTTCATCATCTGTAGGTACATAAGCCTTATCCTTTGCATTTTCTATGGACTGTAACGTGTAGGATTGTGGGAGTGCGTAGCACGAAACAATCCGTTGGCATCATTGTTGGGGGCTTTTGACCCCAACATCATCTTATACTTCAATTATTGCCAATAATACAGAGACTTTTCATTCAAATTCTCTATTAACAGACTATCTTTGTATATTTTATCATTATTTCAGGTTAAATTTAAGGATTTTTCTAATTTTCAAACATTTTCGTCATTTTTCTACAATTAACTCATATTTGCATTTGTGCAATTTTAAAAGATTTTGGTCGTCCACTGGCTCATATCCCAGACTTCATCCACCACATCCTCATAAAACTCCGGTTCATGACAGATCAGAAGGATGCTTCCCCGGTATTCCTGCAAAGCTTTCTTCAGAGAATCTTTTGCATCAACATCCAGATGGTTTGTCGGTTCATCCAGCAGAAGAAGATTCGTATCTCGGTTCAAAAGCTTGCACATGCGTACCTTTGCCTGCTCGCCACCACTCAGGATCCTGACCTGACTTTCTATGTGCTTTGTCGTCAGTCCACATTTTGCCAGTGCAGAGCGGATTTCATACTGGGTACAGGACGGAAACTCCTGCCACAGCTCTTCTATACATGTATTTTTATTTTCACCTTTTACTTCCTGTTCAAAGTAACCGATCTCCAGATTATCTCCAAGTTCACAGTTCCCTTCCAGTGCCGGGATCAGCCCCAGGATACTTTTCAGCAATGTCGTCTTCCCGATTCCGTTCGTTCCAACCAGTGCGACCTTCTGTCCTCGTTCCATAGAGAAATTCAGAGGTTTTGACAGCGGCTCGTCATATCCCGTCACAAGATCCTTTGTCTCGAAGAGCATTTTTCCCGGAGTTCTTCCATACCGGAAATGAAATTCCGGCTTTGGCCGTTCCCCTGCCAGTTCGATCAGATCCATCTTGTCCAGCTTTTTCTGTCTGGACATCGCCATATTTCTTGTAGAAACTCTCGCTTTATTTCTTGCCACGAAATCTTTCAGTTCACTGATCTCCTGCTGTTGTCTGCGGTATGCTGCCTCCAGTTGTGCTTTTTTCACAGCATAAACTTCCTGGAAATGATTGTAATCTCCCACGTAACGGTTCAATTCCTGATTTTCCATATGATAAATGATATTAACCACTTCATTTAGGAACGGAATATCATGTGAAATCAGGATAAATGCATTTTCATAATCTAAAAGATATCTTTTCAGCCATGCAATATGCTCTTCATCCAGATAATTCGTTGGCTCGTCCAGCAAAAGAATGTCCGGCTTTTCCAACAGGAGTTTTGCCAGCAGTACTTTGGTTCGCTGTCCACCACTCAGATCAGTTACATCCCGGTCCAGGCCAAGATCAAGAAGTCCTAAGGCTCTTGCAACCTCTTCCACTTTTGCATCAATGGTATAAAAATCATGCAACGTCAGCTCATCCTGTATCGTTCCCAGTTCTTCCATCAGAAGATTCATTTCTTCCTCATCTGCAGTTCCTAACAGATCGCAGATCTCGTTCATTCTTATTTCTTTTTGCAGAAGCGGGTCAAAAGCTGATTTCAGAACTTCCCTGATCGTCATCCCCTGCTTTAACACGGCATGCTGATCCAGATACCCTGCATGGACATTCTTCGACCACTCTACCTTTCCCTCATCCGGCATAAGCTTTCCCGTGACAATATTCATAAAAGTGGACTTTCCTTCTCCATTTGCTCCGACCAGCCCGATATGCTCTCCCTTCAACAGACGGAATGACACGTCTGTGAAGATTGCCCTGTCTCCAAAACCGTGCGTCAGATGTTCAACATTTAGTATACTCATTCAAGACTCCCTTCTATTTTCTTCTTTCATTATTTACAGACTAATTTTCCCATTTCTGCACCGCATCATTTCATATTGCAATGCCAGCTTTTTCTCCAAACTCATTTTGGCTTCATCTCTCTTTAAAATTTCTGTATCGTACTGCAGGATTTCTCCAAGATCTGCGATGATCCATTCATTTGCCCGAACCACTCTTCCATTGAGAACAATCCCTTCTTCACCGCACCATTCCCCGGAAACTATTTCGCCAATATGATCGACTACTTCCTCGTCAGATTCTACATAACGCGGTTCATATTCAAGCCCTAATTTCTTATTCACTTGAACAATCATATCATCTACCTGCTGAAGTGTTGCAATCTGTGGATCATCACTTTCCAGCGGAATCAGAGCCGGATGCAGTTTATCTGGATAACTCTGATTTTTGAATACCTGACAATACTGTTCGTAACATTCCCTGATGTCATCTATATTTTTGCCACCTTCTGTTGCAAGACTCCAGCCCTCTGCCCGGACATACGCCATCCAGCGATCATGCTCCAGACTATAACAGGTTTTTCTTATATTTTCGGTTCTTTCTTCATAGTTTACCGGATGGACAAATTTTTGAAACAGTTTCTTTTCGCACTCATTTTCAGGTACTCTTATAATTCCAAGTCCCATTTCCCAAAGCTTTGAACTAATATGCATTCCACCTGCAATACTCGACCTGCGATTATACTGTCTGCTATAATAACCTTTTATTACTTCTCTTCGAGTTTCCCGGGTATCTTCTTTCTTCAGTCTGCAGTAATGTGCATGAATACCCAGTCCAAGATATTCGATCAATAATGCTTCACTGCCTTGCTGACTTTGATAGATTCCACCATTTCCGAAAGGTACAATATCATAATAATATTTTTCTTTTGTCCTGGTTGTCTCATTCAGATTCCGGATTGCTTCTCTTTTCTTTCTACTCTCCACATAAACGCTGATCACCGGCTGAACCTTTTTATATCTGCGATAAAAATATCCTCGAAGGGCCAGTGCCGCCCTGAGACTTTTTTCATCTTCACCAAGAGATACCATACAATAGTTGATATCTTTCAGTTCATTCAGATACAGCTCTATTTTTTTACTGAAAATATTTCCCTTATGGATGTCAATCTGATAATCAGAATCTTCCTGCAGCAGTTCCGGGCATCTTGCACTGAATGATTTTCTCCGAAGATTTCCTTTCAGATCAATCATATAAATCTCAAGATCCAAACCCTTCATCTGTCCCATCCATACCGTAGCTTTTAAAAATTCTGTACCGATTTTCCCGCCTCCGACGATCAGAACGGACAACTTTCCATTTTCCTCTGTACTGTTCTGATTTGCATAGAGTGGATAACGATATAACTGCTCATAGACAGAATCCCTGATCTCATCGATCAAAATTACTCTGAGATTTCTTTTATCTTTTGCATCCAGCAAAATTTCCTTTTCATCTCCTGAAGCAAAGCAGTAAATGGTAATATTCTGTTCCGTAGCCCTATATTTTTTGAGATTCTTTTCGGTCATCCGGTCAATCATTGCTAACGTGCAATCCAGGTTTTTTTCTTCGTCATCCGAGATCTGAAAATAGGTAAGATACCTTTTTTTATTCTTCAAATGCAACCGGGAGGCCTCCTGTGGGACAAGAATCGCACCGATCACTCTTGCCTTTTCTTCCAGCTCTACATTTTCATCATCTTTGGCATTTGAATTACAAAATAAAATCGCAGATTTCTTTTTTTCATCCTTTTCCACGAGATTTGTGGCAACTTCAAGTGACTTCTCTGTTAGATCTGAAAAGATGTAAAGATTTTTTCTGCTACTGAAAAAAATTCTCAGCCTCTCAAAAAAGTTAGAAAAATACCGCAGCACTACGCTCAATGTAAAGACCGGGCCAAGCAAATATAATATGCATACGACAATTTTATAAGGAATGTAAATACTCCCAAGAGCATCTTGCTGCAAGACATCCAGAATATCCGACGTTCCCGTATCAATCACAAACATTCTGATGCTCTGTGAAATGCTCATCGCCAGTGCAAATCCATCCTTTTCAGTCAGATGCATGACCGGAAAGCAGATGGATACTGCAGACAGGAAAACTCCACCGCCTAAATATCTCACTCCGCCTTTTCCATGATATCGCTTATAAAAGAACATCACTGCCCCTGCTGCCAGAAAGATCAGTGACATTGCAAAGCAAATTTTCCAGATCATCTCTTTTTCCTCATTCTCTCTTTTATTCCGAAATAAAGTAGCGGTTTTTATCTGCATCACTCAGACTTTTACCGGCCATTTCTTTCTCCGCACGCTTCCTCAATTCACTGAAACTATAAAATGGGCTATACCATCCCTCACCGGAAGCCACACAAATTTCTTTGCCCGTATAATCCGCATACCCTGCCGGAATATATGCATACTTATAAAATTTTCCTTCTTTATCAATCGAATACAGCATCAGTTCGGAAGTATAAAATCCCTCATCACCAAGTGTATATCCATAAAATCCGACTCCGAAATACCATCCACTTCCATTTGTATATAAACTTTCAATTGATGTTTTACTGTCGTATTCTTCCTTCATCAGTATTTTTCCTTCGGAAATATCCCACAATGTAATCATCTCTGAGTCATCATATGTGACCAGATACTGATCATTTGCACAGAATCCCATCTGGATCTTTTTATAATTTCCACACTTGAGTGTCTGGGCTTCTGTTCCTTTTTCCAGATCAAATACATGAATCATTCCATCCTGAGTATAAGTTGCCAGCAAATTCTTTTCTGCACCGATCGACATACTATTCCTCTTATCTCTCGCATCTAAAACCAGAAGTTCTGTCTGTCCGTCATAAGACTCCCATTTTTCCTTTTCCACATTCCAGACTTTCAGGCAATATGTATCATCCTGATTATCTATGTGAAAAAGCACATACCTGTCGTCTGCGGTTATAGAAACCCAATTAACCCCCCGACCCTCTTCTGTCACTTGATGGGACTTTGCCTTTTTGCTAAACTGAATCCCTTTTTCTGTCAGACTTCCCGTCATGAAACTTATTTCTTTATTAGCTGCCGCAAAATCTTCATTACCATACATGACTACAAGACCTTTATTTCCAACCTCCACTGCTGATACAGAATCAAACTGATTTTCGACCTCGTCTTCCGTCTGCTCGGAACAGATTTTTCCACTGTTAAGATCTGCTGTCACATATTTAGATTCATACCTTTTTCCCAACTCATTGCTTTCATATTTTTCTATTACTTTAAACGACAGCCCCGGATTTCCATCTATATCAGCGAATTTCACTTCCGAAATCATTCCGCCTGCGGTCTTACACTCATACTGAAAAATAAGATCCGATGTCCCTGTTCTGTATACTCTGACTCCTTCTTTTAAATCTGTCTGCAAACCGTTATATTCAATGATGCGATAATTTTGTTCTTTTCCCTTCTGATCTGTCCATGTAGTGTATTTCACAGAATCCACATCATTTTCTTTTTCCAGATTTACCGACTTCATCTGTTGATCTGTCTGCTTTTCCCCAAAAACAAGCCTTTTTCCAGATTTCATTGTCCAGATGACCTGCTGATGCTCCGGACTAAATGTGAAATCTAATATTTTTCCCGAAACACTGCCGACTTCCATATTGGCTGACATATCTTCGACTGTTCCAATCATCACACTTCCATCTGACAGACCCACGAGCAATCTTCTCTTATCTGCCTGGACAACATTTACAATATCTTCCCGGAAGATTCCTTCCCGTATTACAGTACCGTTCTCTGCATCAATGAGTTGAATCCTGTCTTTTGCACTGACAACCAGCACTTTTTTAAGTTCCCCATTAATTTCCATGTCCCGAAGCAAAAGCGTTTCCGGTATGGTATAACCCGAAACAGTATACGGCACACTACTCCACTGCTTTTTTCCCTCCGCTGTATCATATAAAGTAATCCAGTACTTTGCCTGGACAGCACTCATTTCACCATGATCAATTATCTCATCCTCATTGATGCATTCCATATGCAGCACAGCCATCTGGTTTTCACTTACTGCACATATCTTTTTCGCTTTTTCTGTTGCGACCCGAGATTTTTCTCCTGTAGAAATCCGGATTTTCAACACACCCTCTTTGCTTTCTGATGCAGAAAGCTCAGCATATCCCCAATCTATTCCAAACGCAAGAAATACATTTTCTGCCTTTTCATCAAACGCAATCGCATTCGCCTGATCTGAACTATATTTCTCCTGGTCATACTGACTCTGGAGCTGACATTCTCCACTCTCCAGGTCATACACCCACAAATAGTGTCCGTTGGCAATCGCCAGATTCGTTCCCGATACAGTGCAGCATGCCCCGTCCCGATCCCGTTCGGACAAGAAATCTTCTTCGGCGTCATTTTTCATCTCTCTTATCAGTTGCTGCTTTTTCCAGTCAATATAAAAAATGCCTTTCTTTGTAATCAATACTGCCTTCTCGTCTTTTACAGGAAGAATCTTCCGAAATCCATTCGTCTCTTTTGTCTCCCATTCACCCGGAGCAATCTTCCAGATACAGCTTCCATCCTCTACATTCAGCACATAGGCATTGCCAAGCTGATCCACACAGAAATAAGTTTGTCCGTCCTCACTCAGCATTCCCGAACTCTGTGACTGTGAAGAATAAGTATTTCCACTCATTTCATATTTATACAACGGTTTGTAATTGAGGTGCTCCTCATGCTCGTAAGAATGCAGTGCTTCATTCAATGCATACATCTGCTCTTCTGCTACCGGTTCATCTGAATCGGAGTCTTCAGGCACAACTGCAAGTGCTGTCAGCAGGGCATTTTCTCTGTCTCCTCCATCTAAAAGATCGGTTGAAATCTGTGAAAGATATCTGGCCTGATTTCTTCTGGATTCCTGATAACGTTCATTGATCTTTGCGGACTGGTGAAATGCATATATCGTAAAAACCACTGCCACACCGGCAACACCACCCAGAACCGCCATCATTCTGTGAAGTGCATATTCCCTGTGCCGCTGTCGCAATGTATCATAAGTACACCCCAGCATCTTTGCCAGAATCCTGAGGCTTTCCTGCTCGATCTTCTTTTTGATCTCACTCTTATCTTTCCCCCTGATATCTGCAGCCATCGGTTCAATTCTGACCTTTACCGTCTGCTCCGTTCCATCTTCCGATTCTGCCTTTCTTTCCTCATAACAGAGAACTTCCGGAAATACTTTCTCCGGTTCTCCCTCTAACAAAACGGTCAGAACCTGCTCTTTGCTATGACTTTTCAGGAATGTCTCCACTTCTCTTTGGACCCACTCTGATTTGATCGAATTGGGGGAACACATCAGGATCAAAAATTCTGACTGATCCAGTGCTTCCTGAATATTACTGGCAAGGTTAAAAGAAATCGGCATTTCCTCCCGATCCCGAAATACTCTTTCAATCTTCTTTTTTCCCGAACTCTGCTGTATTCTTTTTGGAATATGATAATGTTCTAATATCTTATGAAGCTGTTCTGCCGCAAAAGCATCCTTTTCATTATGACTATAGCTGATAAACGCGTCATATGTATACTTCTTCATAAATATCTCCCTTCAGATATGCCCATATCTTTTATAGCCCGTCAGCCATTGCTACTCTTCAATGTCTTCTTTTCCAAGCTTTTTGATCAGTTCTTCATACTTTAACTGATATGCAATCAGACGCGGGATGTATTCCGGCGGTGTCCTTTTTCCTTTTTCCCAGTCCTCTACTGTCCGTACCGGAATCCCCAGATGATCCGAAAATGCCTTTCTCGTCATTCCGGTCTTATCTCTCAATCCTTTAATAATCTCTGCTGCCTCCATATCCTATGCCTCCCTTTTCTTTTAAGAATATCATATTCCCCCACTAAATGTAAAACCCTGTGTTATTTCCTTTGAGCAATTTTCTGAATTTTCTGATTTTTAAGCTTTTTTCTTCAAAAATTCTAACGTGATTTTTTCAAAAAAGGGGTTGCATTTTTCTGACAGTCTGATATAATAACCTTGTTGCGTCGGACAAGATACGACGAAATAAACTAAGATGATGCGGAATGGTGTAATTGGCAGCACAGCAGACTCTGACTCTGTTAGTAGGGGTTCAAGTCCCTTTTCCGTAGCTGGGAATTTGCAGTTGCAAGTTCCCTATTTTATCGGAGTGTGGCTCAGCTTGGTAGAGCGCTACGTTCGGGACGTAGAGGTCGCAGGTTCGAATCCTGTCACTCCGATTTCAAAGGATTACAGATTTCTGTAGTCCTTTTTTTGCTCCGAAACATTCAGCAGATTTCTCCCGTCCCTATGACAAAATTTTAATACATCTTTTTCGTCTGCCTGGTAAATCTCATCTCATACGAGCCTGCAGGGGTGTGTGCAACAAAAAAAAGTATCTTTCAGAACTTTTTGCATCCTGAAAGATACTTCTCTTTTTCTCTTTTTATTCTTCCCATACTCCGTCAAAAACTACTTTCGCCGGACCAGTCATAAAGACTTTATTTTTCTCACGATCCCACTCAATTTCCAGATCTCCTCCGAGAAGCTTTACTGTAACTTTCTCTTCTGTCAACCCGTTCAGAATACAGGCAACGGCTGTTGCACAGGCTCCGGTTCCGCATGCCAGTGTCTCTCCTGATCCGCGTTCCCACACCCGCATCTCTACAGTATTGCGATCAAGTACTTTTACAAACTCTGTATTCACGCGGTTTGGAAATCTTTCATGCTTTTCAAATGATGGACCAATTTTTTCAATCGGAAGATTCTTCACATCATCCACATACACGATCGCATGCGGATTTCCCATGGAAATGCAGGTCATCCGGTACTCTGTCCCGTCCACAACGATCGGCTCATCTACTGCACGTTCTCCTTCCGCTACCACAGGGATCTCTGCCGGTGTGAGAATCGGACTTCCCATATCAACCTTTACTTTTGCGACCTTTCCATTTTCTATGAAAAACTGTAGATATTTAATCCCGGCAAGCGTCTCTACGGAAATTGCCTCCTTATCTGTCAGCCCATAATCATACATATATTTTCCAACACAACGGATTCCATTTCCACACATCTCTCCGCGTGAACCATCCGCATTGTACATTTCCATCTCACAATCTGCCACTTTCGATGGGTTGATCAGGATCAGACCATCCGATCCGACCCCGAAATGGCGGTCACTGATCCTGACCGCCAGTGCTGATGGATCTTCTATCTTTTCTTTAAAGCAATTTACATATACATAATCATTTCCCAGTCCCTGCATTTTTGTAAATTTCATCTTTTTCTCCATTCCGCTGCCTGTTGCAGCCTTTTAAGTATCTTTTCAGTTTAATTATGTATCCTACTCATTCAGGATCGTCAGGATCATCTGTGCAGTCTCCGTCAGATTGGTTCCACTGTCCATACTACTTTTCTGCAAGTACCGGTGTGCTTCATCCTCAGACATATTATTTCGTTCCATCAGTAATGCTTTCGCCTGGTCAACCAGCTTCTTTTCTGCATCATTTCTTTTCCGGCTTCTTTCTTTCCGCTTCTTTCTTGCTCTTTCCTGTGACTGCTGAAGCATTTCCACTGTACTGACAAGATCGTAGACCTTGATCGGCAGTGGCAGTCCCACAACACCCTCCGGCAGTTCATCCATCCATTTTGATGGGGGTGCGACCAGAAGCATATCAAATGAAAACGGCAGTGCTTCCCTTAGTTCCGTATATTGCATATCCTGAAGATGATATCCACATACCACGATTCCATCGCTCCAGTTATCCACATATTGCAGAACTTTTGCACCGGTCAGACAAACCGCAGATACTTCCATCCCCGCACGTACAAGTACATTACGGATATTTACTGCGTTATCTCTTCTCGGAAATACCACAATAATATGGCTCATATCTGCTCACCTCCAGTTGCCTTTTTGATCCTCTCTTCACACCATCTTAAAAATTGACATTCAAAGTTCAATTTCCTGCGTTGTATCTGTCCTACAGTCTGTGGAGATAATGTGCGATCTCCCAGTCAGTCACCTGCATACAGTACTCCTTATATTCTTTCTTGTTGGCCTTGATGATCTTCTTAGCCAGTTCTCCCCCCAATACATCGATCAGAAACTGATCTTTCTCCAGTTCCGCCGTGGCATCCCCAAGATTTCTCGGGAGTTCTTCCACATGAAGTTCATCTCTTCTTTCCTGCGTCATCTTCTGGATATTCTCATCTATATTCGCAGGAGGCATAATTTTATTCTTAATTCCGTCAAGTCCTGCTTTCAGAAGAACTGCCAGTGCCAGATACGGATTTGCCGTTGCATCCGGACTTCGCAGCTCCAGCCTGGATTTTCTTTCTTTATCTGCCGATACACGAATCAATGGTCCTCTTGTCTTTGCCGACCATCCCATATATACCGGTGCTTCATATCCCGGCACAAAACGCTTGTAAGAATTTACTGTCGGATTTGTGATACACGTGATCGCCTTCATATGCTTCATCAGACCACCGATAAAATAGTATCCTTCTTCACTCAGACCATTTACGTCCTCCGCATTATAGAGGACATTCATTCCATCTCTTCCATAAAGGGAAAGATTGATATGCATTCCCGAACCGTAGGTCTCACTCTTTGGCTTTGGCATAAACGTAGCATGCAGTCCATGTCTTTTTGCAATGGTCTTAACCACCATCTTAAATGTCATCAGATTATCTGCCGTAACCATCGCCTCATCATAATGAAAGTCTATTTCATGCTGAGCCGGTGCGATCTCATGGTGAGAAGAAATGATCTCAAATCCCATTTCCGCCAGTGTAAGGATCATATCTCTCCTTGCATTTTCTCCCAGATCCAATGGCCCGATATCAAAATATCCGCCTTTTTCATGAGTAACTGTTGTCGGCAGTCCATCTTCATCTGTATGAAACAGAAAGAACTCACACTCCGGTCCGACATTCATGGAATATCCCATCTCTTCCGCTTCGGCAACTGCTTTCCGCAGAACATAACGTGGATCCCCTTCATACGGAGTTCCATCTTTACGATAGACATCACAGATCAGTCTTGCTACTTTTCCCTGCTGCGGCCGCCACGGGAAAATCTCAAAGGTACTCAGATCCGGATACAGATACATATCGCAATCCTCTTCTCCTTCGATTCCCTCCAGCGACGACACATCAAACATACATTTATTATTCAGTGCTTTTTCAAGCTGTCCTACTGTTACAGCCATATTCTTCAACGTTCCAAAAATATCTGTAAACTGCAGACGGATAAAGGCAACATCTTCTTCCTCCACAATACGGATGATGTCTTCCCTTGTATAGTTATGCATATAACAACCTCCTTTTTCATACCGTTTCCAGTTTTTTCATCCTAATACAGAAAATCTGCCATCAGCAGCTCCCCACGCACTCCGGTATATATTGATAAAGGGCGATCTCCACCCATACTGGAAACGCCCTTGTCTCTGTGCCTTATTATATCGGCTTGATTTTCTCTTGTCAATCAACCTTTTTCTAGTTAAAATATACCATTTCTTCGATCGGTTCTGCCGGTTCAATATTCTCCGCATCCAATACCGGACCCTCGCCTCTGTATACAGAGAGATTTTTAAAGCTGACTTTTGCTCTTACTTTTACCCAGTCACCCGGTTTCAGCTTTGGTGCGTATGGACTTCTGCAGACATAACCAAGGAAAGAGGTATCATCTGCACAACAGGTCATTGCTGTACGTCCCGGAAGAAATACCTTTGACGGAAAAGCCCGTGGCTTCATCACCTTTGCCACAAACTCTACTACTTTTCCCTTATACCGGTCTGGATTTTCCATCATATCCACATACCAGATTCCATAGTCTTCCCTGCGGATCTCAATCACCGGAGCATTTAAATCATACGGAACCTCATCCTCAAAAATATTGTCGACTTCTCCGTTCTCATCTTCAAAAATAACTTCTGCCTGTGGGCTGACCACCTTGACACTTCTTCTGTATCCCGCCAGCGGACCTCTGTCCTCACAGCGGTTAAAAAGAACCAGTTCCGCCCCTTTTACCATTTCAACAAATAATGGCTTCAGATTTGTAAGGTACATCTGAAAAGTACTTGCATCAACCGTTGCGATCTTCTGTTCGATCTTCCAGCCTGCCGGAAGTGCCAGTTTCTCAAAATCACTGACCGGCCACATACCATTGTATTCAACTACAACTCTCTCCGGTTTATGCTTCCGGTTCATCTCCTCAAGCCATGCTTCTGTCAGGTCCTCTTTATCTTCCACTTTTTCGATCACAACACCATACTTCAGCATTTCCTTTGGATCATACTCTTCCTCTCCTTCCTCACAGAGGATCAGAAGCGTCTTCCCCTGGATCTGAAAATAATCCTGCTCCAACGTAAATGTCAGAAACTGGGTCTTTCCGCTGTCCAGGAATCCTGTCATCAGATATACCATAACATCCGATTGTCTCATTTTTCTTTCTCACTTTCTTTTTCTTTCAGACTATTTCACCTGAAATAATTCCGCCAGTTTGTCTTCTTTAATCTCTGCACCGATCACACAGATACGTCCTGTATATTCAGGTGCTCCGGTTCTTACTTCATGCTCACCCGGAACCATGTCGAAATAGATCCATTCTCCATCAGCACCTGCAACCATACCTTTTGCACGAAGGATATTGCCATAAGATCCATCTTCCTCCAGGGTCTTGAGGATATTTCCGATCTCTTCTTTTGTATAAGTACGGATTGTCTCTTTTCCCCAACTTGTAAATACATCATCGGCATGATGGTGTCCCTCATGATCGTGATGGTGGTGTCCACAGCCGCAGCCACATTCATGATCATGGTCGTGATGATGTTCATGCTCTTCATGATCATGGTCGTGATGATGCTCATGCTCCTCATGGTCATGGTCGTGATGATGCTCATGCTCCTCGTGGTCATGGTCGTGATGATGCTCATGCTCCCCGTGGTCATGGTCATGATGATGCTCATGCTCCTCGTGGTCATGGTCGTGATGATGTTCATGGGCTTCGTGAGCAACTTCTGCAAGCAGTTCTTCTTCCAGAGACTTGCTGGATTCCATTGCCTCCAAAATCTTTTCACCCGGGAGCTGCTCGATCGGTGTTGTGATGATCGGAGCTTTTTCATTTAACTCTCTCAGCAGAGCAACACTTTCCTGAATCTTCTCCGGCTTTGCCTTATCTGTACGGCTTAAGATCACTGCTCCTGCATACTCGATCTGATTACTGAAAAATTCGCCAAAATTTTTGCGGTAGATCTTGCACTTTGTCACATCTACCACGGTGGTAAAGCTGTTCAGCTCCGCATCAATCTCATCCTGCACATCCTGCACTGCCTTGATAACATCCGACAGTTTTCCGACACCGGAAGGCTCGATCAGAATACGGTCAGGGTGATACGTGTCTACTACCTCATGAAGAGACTTTCCAAAATCTCCTACCAGTGAACAGCAAATACAACCTGAGTTCATCTCACGGATCTCGATTCCCGCCTCTTTCAGGAATCCACCGTCGATTCCAATCTCTCCGAACTCATTCTCGATCAATACAACCTGCTCTCCCTTAAAACCTTCTGAAAGAAGCTTTTTGATCAATGTCGTCTTACCGGCTCCAAGAAAACCGGAAATAATATCTATTTTTGTCATTTTAAAGACCTCCTATCTTACTGCCTTTTTCTATCTTATCTCTTTTCTTTCCTCTCTGTCAATTCAGATCCATTCCCTCCGGACAGTAACCGTATTTATTTCAGATCCAGCTCGATCGGACAATGATCTGATCCCATTACTTCTGTCAGAATCTTTGCATCTGCCAATCTGTCCTTCAGGCATTCTGACACGCAGAAATAGTCAATCCGCCAGCCTGCATTCTTCGCTCTTGCACTGAACCGGTACGACCACCATGAATAAATCCCCTCCTGATCGGGATAAAAATACCGGAAAGTATCAATGAAACCTGCATCAAGAAGCTCTGTGAACTTTCCACGCTCTTCATCTGTAAATCCTGCATTTTTCCGGTTTGTCTTCGGATTTTTAAGGTCGATCTCTTTATGTGCAACATTCAGATCACCGGTTACGATCACCGGCTTCTTTTTCTCCAGCTTCTTAAGATATGCACGGAAATCATCTTCCCATTTCATCCTGTAATCCAGTCTTGCAAGCTCACTTTGGGAATTTGGTGTATAAACTGTCACAAAATAGAAATCCTCAAACTCACAGGTGATCACGCGTCCCTCCTGGTCATGCTCTTCAATCCCCAGTCCATAGGATACCGATAATGGTTCTTTTTTGGTAAATACTGCTGTTCCGGAATAGCCTTTCTTCACAGCATAATTCCAGTACTGATGATACCTTTCCAGTTCCAGATTCAACTGTCCTTCCTGCATCTTCGTCTCCTGAATACAGAAAATATCCGCATCTGCCTCATGAAAGAAATCCAGGAATCCTTTCTGAACGCATGCCCGGATACCATTTACATTCCACGATATTAGCTTCAATCTATTCCTCCTTCCAGGACTTCTCCTTATAATAGACTTCGTCAAGGAATAATCCTCTTGCCGGAGCCAGAAATCCAGCCTTTGTTCTATCCTTTGCCTCTAAAGCTATCGTCACGCTTTCGATCCTGCGTGTCCCCATTCCAACTTCGAGCAAAGTTCCTGTCAGAATCCTTACCATATGATAAAGAAATCCTGTTCCCTCATATTGGATGTTGATCCTGCCGCCTTGTCCGCCAACCATTATAGCATAAATTGTCCGCTTTGTGGACGTTTCATCTTTTTTATCCGTATAAGCTGCAAACTCATGCGTGCCGGTCAAAAGTTCCGCTGCCTGCTGCATCGCTGCAATATCAAGATTCTTCGGGAAATGATACGTGTAACGCCGGTCAAATACATCCGGCTTTTCATCAGTATCAATCTGATACACATACCTTTTTCCTACAGCACTCTTTCTCGCATGAAACCCATTTTTTTCAAGTCCGGCTTCTCTGATCCGGATATCCGGAGGCAGCAGCTTATTTACCTTCTCTGTGAAAAATCCGTCCTCCGCTTTCCCGTGAAGCACCACACTGGCTGTCTGTCCGCGGGCATGCACTCCTGCATCCGTCCTTCCTGATCCATTTACTTCCACCGCATATCCGGCTGCCTTTGAAATACAGGATTCCAGAATCCCCTGAATGGTCATCTCTGTATTGGCCTGTCTCTGCCATCCCTGATATGCTGTCCCATCATAAGCGATCACCAGCCTGTACGTCCGCATTTTTTCATCTCCTCTTTCAAAAAGAAAACCGGTCATACTTCCGCTTCAGGTATAACCGGTTTGTTCTTCCTATTTTAAAAACTTTTTCAGCTCATCCATAAATGTATTTGCATCTTTAAACTCTCTGTATACTGATGCGAACCTCACATATGCCACCGGATCAAGATCTTTTAACTTATCCATAACAATCTCTCCAATCTCACTGCTCGGGATCTCTTTTTCTTCCCGGTTAAAGATCTCCAGCTCGATCGCCTCGATCGTCTTCTGGATCTGATCTGCAGGAACAGGACGCTTATAACACGCACTCAGCACACCATTCTCAATCTTTGACCGTTGATACTGCTCCCGGTTGTTGTCCTTCTTGATCACGATCAGAGGAATCGTCTCTACTTTTTCATAAGTTGTAAAACGTTTCCCGCACTCGTCACAGGAACGCCTTCTGCGAATCGAACTCTTATCCTCTGCCGGTCTGGAATCGATCACTCTTGTATCAGGGTTTCCACAATATGGACATCTCATTCGTCTGTTCCGCCTTTCCGCATATACAATCCACCACACACTCCCTGCGGCATTTATTTTCAATCCGTCTGTGAAACGAATTTGTTTCCGTCCTCATTATACACAATGTCTAGTATTTTTGCAAAAACTTTTCTTCTTTTATTTCCACTAATACTGCATCCGGTCCGATTTTTTTTACACAACTGTACGGAATCACATATTCACAGTCCGTTCCGAAAAATCCGCAAAACTTTCCCGGTCCCGGTACAACAATCGATTCAATCTTCCCGGAACAGGTATCAAGCTCCAGGTCCACAGCGGGTAGGATTGTGGGAGTGCGTAGCATGAAACAATCCGTTGGCATCATTGTTGGGGGCTTTTGACCCCAACATCTTACAATAGATTCATCATGATCCTAAAGGAGAGTTTGTTATGAATGAAACTTTACTGCTGTTCCATGCACCTTCCAGGCCCGAGCTTTTGAAGATCCAGCGTGCCTTGCTTCCGTTGCATATCCGGCTGCGTTGCATCTCACAGAAAGACTATCTGCAACCGCTCGGATTTCTCGCCGGAATGAAAAATTTTTCCCCCACCACTGAGGTTTATGACGGAGAAGAACTTTCTGCCCCACTGTTCCTTTTCTGCTTTTTTCAGAATAACCGACTTGATCAGGCACTTGCTGCCCTCAGACGCTGCGGTGCTGGTCCATTTCCTTATAAAGCGATCCTCACACCAACAAATTGTGAATGGAATGCTCTCACCTGCTTCAACGAAGTAAAGAAAGAACATGAGCAGATGCATAAATAGACATTGAAAAGTTTACCATGCTCAACTATAATGATGATACCATCAGAGAGACGGGAGAAAAGTACTATGTGGAAAAGAAAAGAATTAAAAAAGAATGCTCGCAGATCGATCCGACAAAATTACTGGCGTATGGTATCCGTCTGCTTTCTTATCGCTCTTCTCACAGCTTCCTATCCCCTGGCAACCGCTTTTCTGGGAGTGCATCCGTTATCTCATATTGACACGATTTCCAATCTGCATCAGACTTTTGAGACCGAAACTACATCGCAGATCCTGGAAGAGACTGCCACAAGGCTTTTTCATAATACTGACATTGAGAATCTATATCAAAATCCTTCTGCTACTTATACCAATCTTCTTGTGGATCTGTATGCAGACAGTACCTCTACTTTTTTTGCAGTCCTGAAGATCTTCAATACTTTCTTGGATGAACATTTCGACTTTATCGTCTTCATCCTTGGAATCAGTGCGATCCTGGCTTTTCTCTATCGCATTTTTGTAAATAATATTCTGATCATCGGCGAGAAACGTTTCTTTTTAGAATCGAAAAATTATAAAGATACCCGGATTTCCAAAATCTTTTTTCTTTATAAGCTACATTATATCCGCAGGCCTGCTTTTACCATGTTCTTCCGCAGTCTCTACCAGTTTCTGTGGAATTTTACAGTCATCGGTGGAATCTACAAGCATTATGAGTATTGGATGATTCCATATATCCTGGCAGAAAATCCCAGGATCAGTAAAAAAAATGCTTTCTTCCTTTCCCGCCAGCTCAGCAATCATAATAAGAAAAAGCTTTTACTGCTGGATCTGTCTTTTCTGGGATGGAAGATGCTCTCCCTGCTCAGTCTGGGACTTGTCGATTTCTTATATGTGAACCCTTATATGGCAACCTGCAAAGCTGAATTATATCTGACACTCCGCAGAAATTATGTGCTTTCACGTTCTCCCGGCTATGAATACCTGGATGATTCCTATCTGGAACATATTCCTTCCGAAGATGAGCTTCTGATCAGTAAGGCACTTTATGATGACTCGGAAGGTCCTTATACACAGACCTCTTATTTTGCACCTGACCAGTATCCGGTTTTCCTTTTTTCTGTACAGCCGCCATTTTCTGCTGTAAGATCACCGGTCAACCCGGTTCGTAAATACGATCTCTGGTCCTGCATTTTTCTTTTTCATGCTTTTTCTGTTTTTGGATGGATCGTAGAGAACCTGATACAGCTTTTAAAGACAGGAGCATTTTCTTTTGATGGAGCAGTTTTCTTTCCATGGGCTCCTATGTATGGGATTTTCGGCATATTACTTTTACTGTTTATGAAGAAACTCATTCCCAAACCAGAGCTTGTGTTTTTTCTGAATTTTGCAGTCTACACATTGATCGAATATCTCGCAAGCTGGATTCTTGAACTCGGATACAGCCTGAAAGTAACTGCCTACAGTGACTATCTTTTCACACTGAACGAACATACATACATCGGAGGTTCCGCAGTCTTTGCACTGCTTGGATGTGCTTTCCTTTACTATCTTGCCCCTAAATGGACAGAAGCTTTTTCCCATTTAAAGAAGAACATCCGCATTGTACTCTGTATTCTCCTCAGCCTTATCTTCCTTGGCTTTGTTTTTAAAATAAGTCTTCCATATATTTGGTGAGAAATATTGATTTCATGTAAAAAAAATAGTAAAATTTAATTAGTTATTGGCTTGAAAATTTGAAACGAAAGGAAAATTATTATGAAAAAAAGAGTTGTTGTTGCACTGGGACACCGTGCACTTGGTACTACACTTCCAGAACAGAAGACCGCAGTAAAGCATACTGCCAAATGTATCGCAGACCTTATTGAGGAAGGCTATCAGGTTGCGATCACGCACAGCAATGCACCTCAGCTTGGCATGATCCACACAGCCATGAATGAATTTGCAAAAGCTCATAAAGACTATACACCGGCTCCTATGTCTGTCTGCTCAGCCATGAGCCAGGGATATATCGGTTATGACCTTCAGAATGGAATCCGTGAGGAACTTCTTAATCGTGGAATCTACAGAACTGTCAGTACTGTTCTCACTCAGGTAATTGTCGATCCATATGATGAAGCTTTCTATACACCGACCAAAGTTCTCGGACGTTATATGAATGCACAGGAAGCAAATGAAGAGCGTAAAAAAGGAAATTATGTGATTGAAGAGCCAGGCAAAGGATTCCGTCGTGTCGTATCCGCACCAAATCCTGTAAAAATCGTCGAGCTGGATGCCGTCAAGGCACTTCTTGATGCTAATCAGGTTGTAATTGCTGCCGGAGGCGGTGGAATCCCGGTGCTGGAGCAGGACAACCATCTCCGAGGTGCAAGTGCCGTCATCGAAAAAGATCTTGCAGCCGGAAAGCTTGCAGAGGGAATTGACGCTGAAATGCTCATCATCCTTACAAATGTCGAAAAAGTCTGCATTAATCTCGGACAGAAAGATGAAGAACCGCTGGGAGAGATCACAACAGAACAGGCTAAGACATATATGGAGGAAGGACATTTCGGAATTTACAATATGCTTCCTAAATTCCGTGCTTCTGTTGATTTCGTAGAAGAATGCGAAGGACGCAGTGCTTACATTACTTCTTTCGATAAAGTAACGGATGCATTAAAAAGCAAGACAGGCACTGTCATTCGATAGTTTTCCTGTGGATTCCCGTAGATATTCAAAAGTCAGGTACAACATTTGTATCTGACTTTTTTCATATTCCTTTTAATCTCCTCTTGATTTTTCATGAATACATGCTATTATATATGCATACGTTAAATGTAGTATTGAAAACTACTTGTTGTTTTATCAATATATTGGAGGTATGTTATTATGGAAAAAAGACATCATATTAAAGATCCCGGAAGTGCGATCACTCATTTTATCGGCATGCTCATGGCAATCTTTGCGGCAGTACCGCTCCTTATCAAGGCTGCACATGAACCAAGCCGGATCTACATTGGATCTCTTACAGTCTATGCGATCAGTCTGATTCTATTATATGCTGCAAGTACAACGTATCATACTTTTGATATCTCGCCAAAAGTAAATACTATCTTGAAAAAAATTGATCATATGATGATCTCCGTTCTGATCGCAGGAAGCTATACACCGGTATGCCTCCTTGTAGTAAAAGGGACTCGTGGCATCACGCTTCTTTGTATTGTATGGGCATTTGCGATTGCCGGCATATTGATCAAGGCATTCTGGGTGTTTTGTCCAAAATGGATCTCCTCTGTCCTCTACATTGGTATGGGATGGACCTGTGTTCTGGCTTTTTCTCAGATCCTCAATAATATGTCCTCTGCCGCTTTTGCATGGCTTCTTACCGGAGGAATTATTTATACTGTAGGTGGAGTGATCTATGCATTGAAACTTCCTATATTCAACAGCCGTCATAAAAATTTCGGCAGCCATGAGATCTTTCATCTCTTCGTAATGGGCGGAAGTATGTGCCACTTTGTTGTTATGTATGCCTTTCTTCTTCCATGATCTGAAGAAGATATTTGAGAAGAAACTGCCGGGGATATGTCTGAAAAATCAGTAGATTTTTCAGACATATCCCCGGCAACTATAATGAACTAACGAAACCGCAGAAGTCTCATTTTACTTCTGCGGTTTCCTTTTTATCTCTGCAACGTTCTACACTTTGCTGCCAGCTTATCTCTTTATAAAATACTCCTCATACCATACAAGGAATGTATAGATCGTCCATACCTTTCTCCAGTTATCAGAATTTCCACCAACATAGTCTGCAAAAATTTCATTGATTGCCTCCACATCAAAAAATTTCTCTGCAATCTCACTGTTGAACAACCGTCTTACATCCTGATTATATCTGTCGTCAGCCATCCAGATACGAATTGGAACAATAAATCCAAGTTTCTTGCGGAAAGCAATCTCTTCCGGCAATACCTTCGCTGCGGCTGTACGGAACGCCACCTTATTCTGCTCTTCATTCACTTTATATCTTGAAGGCATACGGGACGCAATGTCAAAAATCCTTCTGTCTGTCAGTGGCATACGGATCTCCAGTCCTGTTGCCGTACTCATCTTATCAACGTTCAGATAAATATCTCCCTCCAGCCAGATCTGAATATCTACATCTGACATCTTTGACAGCGGATCGAGTCCTTCTGTCTCTTCGTAAATTTCTCTTGCCACTTCGATCGGGAGTACATCCGGGTCATACTTTTTCAGAATCTTCTTTTTCTCATCTTCTTTCATGATGTTCGTATTTCCAACATAGAACGTCTTCAGATTCTCCCCATAACGTTCTGCATTACGGTACATATTATATCCACCAAAAAATTCATCCGCCCCCTCTCCGGAATAGCAGATTTTTGTATGCTCTGCCGTTGCATTACATCCAAGCGTAAATACAATCGCAGATGCATCACCTAACGGCTGCTCCATATTATACATCACATATGGTACTATATCAAAGAACTGCTCCGGTGTGATCAGACTCCTTGAGAACTTTCTTCCAAGAATCCTTGCAGTCTTTTCCGCAAGAACAGATTCATCAAATCTCTCCTCTTCATATCCACATCCGTCAGCCTGCTCTGCATCAGACATTGCAAGTACATAGGAAGAATCTACACCACCTGAAAGGAAAGACTCTACTTTCTCATCCGCAGTCTTCACTTCCGGCATGATCTCCCGGATCGTGGAATGAATCTCATCTGCCCAGTCTTCAAGAGATTTACTCTCATCCGGATGAAATTCAGGCTTCCAGTATCTTTTAATTGTAAGTCTGCCATTCTGCCAGATCAGATAACGTCCCGGCATCAGCTTCTTCAGACCTCTGAAAAACGTATTCTCACCGGCTACATATGTAAGACTCAGATATAACTGCAGCATTTCCTCATTCAATTCTTTCACAAAACCAGGCTGCTTCATAATATCACGGATCATTGTACCGTACAGAAGCTGTCCATCCTCTGTCTCATAATAATAGAATGGCTTTGTGCCAAACTGATCTCTCAGACAGAACAGCTTCTTCTCTTCATCATCCCAAAGAGCAAATGCAAACATTCCATACATATGGTCTGCCATCTCATAGCCCCATGTCTGATACGCTTTGATCAGAATTTCTTTTTCCCGCTCTTCTCTTGAAAGAGACAGATCAATTCCCAATCTTTCACAAAGTTCTTCCCAGTTACGAATATGTCCTCTGTATTCTTTTACTGTTATCATACGTGTATCCTCTCTTTAATAAAAATCCAATCTTTATCTTAAGTCACGATCTGACCACTGCTTATTATACTCCATCCGTCTTCAGATAACAATTAAATGATCTCTTCAATTCTTACTTTTCTATTAAAAGTTCCTCTTTTCCAGATCATAAGATATACTTTAAGATCAACCGAATCCCTGACCGCTTCAAATGGTTCTTCGCAGAAGATCGTTGCCCTGATCCCCCGCGACTCCAGTTCATTTTTTCTCATTTCCGCTTTTTTTAGCAGCTTCTCATACCGCACTTTTTCATCTGTCTGCAATCTTCTCTGCGGATACGTCTTTGCAGCTTCTACGATCATTTCCTGCAAAAGATCAACAATCTTATCATGCGAACTCCTGTGGAACATCCTTGCCATATAGCGTGCCAATACCTTATATGGGTGTCTCCGGTAAAGTCTCAATATTCTGAGCATTCTCCGGTCATCTACTTTTCCCAGCAGTTCTTCCATGACATCCATTGCCTCTTCAGACGGACTCCACGGATCATCCCGGTAAAAAATATACTGCTCTGAAACTGACGGATAACAGCAATAATTCAAAGGTGGAAAATCTGCAAACTCTGCAAGTTTCAGTTCCGTCTCATTACAGAAATCATTTCCGAGATATTCTCTTTTATCTCTGATGATTGATGCTTTATACTCAATCTGCCTCAGATACTCATAACCACCGATCCAGAAATGCCCAATTTCTCCATAGTTATAAAGCCGGGTTTCTACTGTCAGATTTCTGAAGAAAAGAGTAAATACATTTTCTGCCTGCCTGATGATTAACCCGTATTCCTGCTGATCTTTCATCAAATGCAGTTCTGCTTCGATTTCACCTTCAAAATCCTTTTTATACTTTCCCTTCATCCTTGCCTGTTCAAATGCAAGAAAACTTTCCGCTGCATCATTCATCATATAGATCAGACGAATTTTCCCCTGCTTCAGATCATCAGGATAAATCAATTCAAACTGCCCCTGATCTGTCAATTCCAACAGTCTTTCAAATGCGACCGGATCACTATCTGGCAGGAGTTCCAAAGTATTTTGCAAGTGCATCCTCCTCCAATCCTTCACCGATCACAATCAGTACATTCTGTCCCTCCCCGACCGGGTTCATCTGAATTTCATACTGCGTCGCATTTAGCTCGATCCACTTTTCATTCTCATCCTGCATAAATCCTTTAATTCGGAAAAGCTTTCCACAGGCCGGATCTTTCAATGCCTCTTTCATCTTTTCTTTCAATTCTTCTTTCTTTATCTGAAGATTCATATAATACAAAGACTGAAAGCCCTGATCTTCCCTGTATTCCGGCTTTCTGTAACTCTCTGTACAGTAGCCGCCATTCAAGACCTGTTCAAATTCCCTTTCTGTCCATTCATTCCATGGAGATCTTAACACCTCATCCCCTTTTATCTGCCGTCTGCAGCCGAGCTTCACCAGAGACCGGTTCAGATGCTCTATGGTCGCATCCTGCTTCGTCACAGGCACTTCCTGACTTCTGCTCAGAATAATACTTCCGGCATCTGCAACTTCCGATGCAAGAAGAAATTCTGCCTGATCTGATAATGTCTCTTCCAGACCTGCATTTACTACTGCAATCACATTGCCAATCTCATACCAGTGATCCAATGGTTCGTCCCGGAGCACATCAAAAAATTCATCAATATCATAAATTCCTGACGGTTCGACCAGAACCCTGTCATACCCACACATTCCCATTGAAATAAGCTTGGTCCGGAATCTTCGTCTGTGCGTCTCTGCATCGCAGCCTCCTGAAATCATCTCCAGTTCGCACTGATCTCCTCTTAGTTCCTGCAATAACATCATATCTACATTGACTGCACCATGGTCATTTTCCAAAATACCTATATTCAAGCCTTTTCTCATCAGATACGTGGCATATTTTTTTATAAATGTAGTCTTACCTGATCCAAGGAATCCCGTTATCAAATCAATCTTTACCATATTCGTTCTCCACTTCCTCTTCCATTCTTTTTATACATTCATCTACGGCCTCCTCATAACCTGTCAGTGCCGCAAACGGTGCAAACTGGGCTGCCCTGTCAATCGTTGCCATTCTCGGATGCACATCTGACACGTGGTGCGGCAAATAGAGAAGTTCCTCATAGTCACTTCCCGTTCCAGCTTCTTTCATCTTCGATTCTCCTCCCTTTATGCCTTATGTCCACCGATCTGCCGGTTCCTCGCAACGGCTGTCGCACCTTCAATCAGATTCATTCCTTTTAATACCGCATTCTTCCCGTACTTCTTTTTTATATCCAAAACCGCTTTCTGAACACTTTTTTCCCGGTTTCTCTCTTCCTGCACTTCTTTTTTCTTTACTTCCAGTGCTGCATAATCCGTAAACAGATCCAACTGTTCAAAACTCTGACCCACAGTAACATCTTTTTCACTGACCACCTTATTGGCAGTAAGTGAAATCCGTCGCACAAATAAAAGTGGATTTACAATTTCTTCATACAGTCCGGTAACTGCCTCAAGAATCTCCTTCGCAGAGGAAGTTGCTGTCGGCAGGTTGGCTCTCCCATGTGCATGCTTCGGTACCAGCCTGCCATAATGATCTTTTTTTACTTCGCCATGATATCTGCCACGTATAGACGGATTTCTCAGATTCTCAATATCATATCCAACCGTAAGTACAACCTGATCTGTCACCAGTTCTTTGTCCACCAGTTCCAGTGCAAGCTGGTCTGCCATTTCTCTGACAACCAGCAGTGCCTTCTCATAAGGATACGGACACTGCAGCACCTGACCTGAACCCAAGCTGTTCGCAGAGGGCTTATACTTTTTTATCTCCTGCATTGTGCATGGCTCCCATCCCCATGCATGATCGATCAGCAGTTCTGCATTCACTCCAAAAAGCCGATAAAGAAGATCTTCATTATAAAAATCTTCCGGGGTTCCCACGGAACACCTCGCAATATCTCCCATCGTATAAAGACCGTTCTCTTCCAGCTTTTTCATATAGCCTCTTCCGACTCTCCAAAAATCTGTCAGTGGTCGATGATCCCATAACTGCTTTCGATAACTCAGTTCATCCAGCGAGGCAATCCTCACACCATTCTTATCCGGCTGTACCCGCTTCGCCATAATATCCATCGCAATCTTACATAAATACAGATTCGTACCAATCCCCGCAGTAGCCGTAATCCCGGTCTGCTCCAGCACGTCCCGGATCATCTTCTCAGCCAGTTTTTTCGCTGTCATCCCATAAGTTCTCAGATAGGCAGTTGCATCAATAAATACCTCATCAATAGAATACACATGAATGTCTTCCGGTGCAACATACTTCAGATAAATCCTGTAAATTCTGACGCTGTATTCTATATACAAAGCCATCCTCGGTGTAGCTGCAATATATTGCAACTCCAGCTCCGGATTCTCCGCCAGTTCCCTTTCATCTGTCGATTCTCCCGTGAACTCTCTTTTCTGAATCTTCTGCCTCCGCTCTATATTCACTTCCCGGACTTTCCGCTCCACTTCAAAAAGTCTTGCTCTCCCCGGAATCCCATATGCTTTCAAAGAGGGAGACACTGCAAGACAGATTGTCTTCGCAGTACGGGATGTATCTGCCACTACAAGATTTGTCGTCAGTGGATCTAAGCCCCTCTCTGCACACTCCACGGATGCATAAAATGACTTCAGATCAATCGCAATATAAGTTCTCTCTTTCATCCCACAGTTCCTCCCCGAATGTGCATCATACCAACATTTGATCCTCTAAATCCCCTTTGCCAGCTCCCTGGTGATCCAAAAATTCTAATCTGCATCATCTTATATATTATTATATAGAACGTATGTTCTTTTTTCAAGTGGAAATATTTAGATTCCACAAATTTATATATATTTCATAAATTTCCATAATAAAAAAGAGCTTTTGGATTTTTGTCGTATTTCTGATAACCAAAAAAATCCCTGACTGCAAATCACCTTATTTTTTTGCAGTCAGGGTTGCTCTTTTCATTTTATATGATCTCTAAAAGAACTGAATCATCCTTCTTTCGGTAAAAATCCTTTACTTGTCTTTACTATGATTTTATCAAATACCATAAACATCGATGGCAATACAAAAATAACCACTACCATACTGATCAATGCACCTCTCGCCATCAGGATACACAGGGAACTGATCATATCAATATTGGAATAAAGACCTACACCGATCGTTGCAGCAAAAAAGCTTAATGCACTGACCATGATCGACTGGGCAGATGCACGATGTGCTGTCGTGATCGCATTATATTTATCTGCTCCATGATTTCTTTCTCTTTTATATCTTGTTGTCATCAAAATAGCATAGTCAACCGTCGAACCAAGCTGAATCGTACCGATTACAATAGACGCAACAAATGGGAGTTTCGTTCCCGTATAATATGGGATCCCCATATTGACAAAAATTGCAAATTCAATAACACCTACTAAAATAAACGGCAGTGATACTGATTTAAATAAGAGTAAAATGATAACAAATATAATTCCAATCGATACAGCACTTACCGTCTTAAAATCTGTATCCGTTATGTCGATCAGATCAGCAGTCAGCGGTCCTTCGCCGATCAACATTCCACCTTTATCATATGTATGAAGAATCTTATTCAGTTCTTTGATCTGTGCATTGATTTCATCTGTCGCTACTTTATATTCTGAATTGACAAGTACAAGCTGGTACTTATCATTTTTCAACATTCCTGTGACAGACTCAGGAATCATACTTTGCGGAATAGCCGGACCGATCAGGGAATCTAATCCCAATGCCCATTTTACACCATCCACTTTTTCCATTTTATTCAGCAGCTTTGCTACATCCGCTGATTCTGTAGAACTGTCAACAAGGATCATATGCGTTGTATTCATATCATAATCTTCCTTCAGCTTTTCATTGGCAATAATGCTCGGAAGATCCTTCGGAAGTGTCTCATCCAGATTATAATAAACAGAGGTATGATTATTTCCATAAATCGCCGGGAATAAAAGCACCAGGAAAATCACTACATATACGAGATATCTTTTTGTAACTTTATCCGAAAGCTTCCCGATATCCGGCAAAAACGGCTTATGCTTCGTCTTAACAATGAGCTTATCACAGCACAAAATCATGGACGGCAAAATGGTAACGCACGCCAACACTCCAAAAATAACACCTTTTACCATGACCACTCCGATATCCATTCCCAGAGTAAATGTCATAAAGCACAATGCAATAAATCCCGCTACCGTCGTAACCGAACTTCCGATAACTGAAGAAAATGTCTGCGAAATCGCATGTGCCATCGCTCTTTCTTTATCTCCATCATACCGGATCTGCTGTTCTTCATAACTATGCATCAGGAAAATAGAATAATCCAATGTCACACCTAACTGCAACACTGCTGCCAGTGCTTTGGTAATATATGAAATCTCTCCCAGAAAATAGTTGCTGCCAAGATTATATACGATCGCCATACCAATACTAAGCATAAAAAGTAACGGAACGAAAAATGATTCCATGGTAATACCTAATACGAATATCGCCAAAAGAACCGCAATCAGTACATAGACCGGAGTTTCTTTTTCTGCCAGATTTTTTGTATCCGTAACAATCGCAGACATTCCGCTCAGAAAACACTGCTTTCCTGCCAGTTCACGGATTTCCCCGATTGCCTCCATTGTTCCATCTGACGAAGTTCCTTCATCAAAAAAGATTGCCATCATTGTACCCGTATCTGAATTGAATACTTCATACAACTTTTCAGGGAGCATACTCTTTGGCATACTTATATCTGCCAATGAATCATACCATAAGACCTTGCTGACATGATCGACATTCTCAATCTTTGTCTTCAGTGCCGAGACATCTTTATCCTCCATCCCATCCACTATAAACATAGAAAATGCTCCTGTTCCAAAATCCTTTACCAGAATATCCTGTCCCTGCATCGTTTCAATATCTTCCGGCAAATATGTCAATACATCGTAATTTACTCTGGTATTAATATATCCCAGAGTTGCCGGTATCAACAGTAAAATACTGATAATAATAATCGGTATACGAAACTTCACCACTTTCTTTCCAAATTTAACCATTTCACAAACTCCTTCATTTATGACTTTTAGTCATTTTCATCTTAAAAGCACTATACAGTAAAAATGACCAACAGTCAATATGTTCTTGACTGTTGGTCATTTTAATTGTCTATTTCTTTTTTTAAAAACTTGTCCGCCAAATCGGAATTACATTTATAACCGGTTCTTCATACGGATGAACTTTTTTGACCACCTCAATTGTCTCATCCACTTTTTCTTTAAATACTGTTACCTCTGCTTTTATTTCCGGTTCACAACTAATCTCCCCGGCTTTTCCTATATATGGAGCAGTCCCTTCTAATGGTCTCCAATAACTGGTAAGCCTTAAACAGGACACACATGAGTCATAATTTCCTATATGCCCTGCATCTACGGACTGCAAAGCCTTCTGAAGTTCCGGGAAATTTTCTTCCGGTATAAAAATTTCTAATTTGCAATATTTAAAATCCATTTTTTCCTCACAATTCAATTTATTTTAAGACTTCTACAAAATAATAGTATTTTAACATTAAATCACAATCCCCTTACAATGGTCAATCTCATGCTGTATGATCTGTGCTGTCCAGCCACTATACTTTCCATGACAGAATTGAAAATTGCTGTCCAGATAATCTACCTCTATTTCTTCATATCTTGTGCATAATCTGGTTCCCTCCAAAGAAAGGCATCCTTCTTCTGTCTTATATTCTCCTGACATCTTAGTTATCACAGGATTAATCATTGCAAACTGAAATGGTCCCACTGCCACAGCAATGATCGATTTATTAATGCCGATCATATTTGCCGCCATTCCAACGCATATTTCTCGATTGGCACGCAATGTATCTAAAAGATCTGTTACAATTTCCTGGTCTGCTTCCGTTGCCGGTTTTGCTTTTCTCCCAAAAATCTTTTTGCCCTTTATAATATTTCTAACCATGACTTTTCTCCTGTGAACTTATTTATTCGTATTCTCTTGTATTATTTTATTCTTGCTTCCCATCTATATCTGGGGTTTTTATGATTTGGTTTTCTTCTTATCAATTGTTCTGATTCTATTAAATACTCCAGTTCAATTTCTATATCCAATGATAAATCCTTAGTCACAAGTTCTTTATAGCCTAGATATGGATTATGCGCTATTTCTTTTTTTATTATTTCTTTTACTGGTTTCCAGTTAACACGGTTCATTTCACTCGCATATCTGCTGCAGCAAATCATTTTATAATCCATAACCTTGCATATACCCGCAATTTCCCCAAGCCATTCCCTATAAATAAAATCTATTGATCGACAGCCCTGTTCCAGCTCGTTATCAACATGATCAACATATTTCATAACATCTAAAGAAATTTCTTTCTCTATTTCTTGCATAAATGAGTTATCAATTATTTCTTGCCTTAAAAGAACTAACTCCTTCATTTTCAAACAGAGAAATCTTTCAATATAATTACAATAATCTCTTTTGAAATAGTCGTCAAATAGTTCCATATTCATTATCTCTCCCAGCAAAAATGCTACAACAAGTTAAAACTTAGAAATTTCTTCCATTTTTAACTACCATACATTTTTACATCATTCTCAAACATTTTCATATTCATCAATCTGTTCAGCCACGTTTGAGTACCATACATTTTTACATCATTCTCAAACGCATATCCTGCATGGCCATCTACCGTCAGGCCAAGCGGTGTAATATTTACCGCAATCAAACTGCATCACCTCCTAAAAAAGAGTATAAAAATACCACCGACCATTTTTGAGCAGTGGTATCACTCTTTAATTATTTTGGATTTTCCATCTCTTAAATCTACCTCGACCGTTAATATCCTATCCGGGAAATTGTCTTCATTCACCGTAATCCCATCACTTATATCAGTTACTGGCACTGAATTTATTTCTTTATGGTATTTGTCAAAATCAACTATTAATTTTCCACACTTTTTCTCCCACATAATTCCAATATGGTTCTTGTATTTTTCAACATAAGCACGTCCATATTTTTCAATCAGCCTTTGGCCAGCTATATTCGTTGCCTTTTTCTCGCTTATCATAACCTGTCACTCCTAATATCTCATTGATCCAATCCTGGGTGCTTGCAGTAAACTCTTTTGTATTACCTTTCAAATCTATTATAATACTTTTTTCTTGCCAGGTAAATAGCTTTAACGTCTCTCGATCTTCCGGTGACGCAATTATTTTCGTCATTGTCGGATGGGAATGAGCTGTCCACTCGTAATGATTTTCTTTTATAATTTTCCATGCATCATGCGGAATATGCCACGTTTTTGAAGTTCCATGTATAAGAATCTTTGATGATTTCCCTGTGCTTAGTTTGAGTACCATACATTTTTACATCATTCTCAAACTTACACTGCTGCCCGATATCTGCCACCGCAGTTTGAGTACCATACATTTTTACATCATTCTCAAACCGGATCATACGATTCCATTGAAGAAGATGAGTTTGAGTACCATACATTTTTACATCATTCTCAAACATATTGCAGATGAGGAATGTAGCCACTATGGTTTGAGTACCATACATTTTTACATCATTCTCAAACTTTACGGCATCTTCAGAATCTTTGCCATTGTTTGAGTACCATACATTTTTACATCATTCTCAAACACGGTCATCGAACGAGTAGCCACTGCCGAAGTTTGAGTACCATACATTTTTACATCATTCTCAAACGGCGAAAGAATGTCCAGGACCATGCATCCAGTTTGAGTACCATACATTTTTACATCATTCTCAAACTGCTGTCGAGACTGTCCACGTTCATTTCCCGTTTGAGTACCATACATTTTTACATCATTCTCAAACAGCCGGTTGTTATACAGCTCCTTTTCTTTCGTTTGAGTACCATACATTTTTACATCATTCTCAAACTGCCGTATTCCCCCTATCACGGGTTTTGATGTTTGAGTACCATACATTTTTACATCATTCTCAAACAGAAATAATTTCCGTAGCTGTTTTGGCTCCGTTTGAGTACCATACATTTTTACATCATTCTCAAACAATCCATCAGACTTTTTGCTCCCGTCATACGTTTGAGTACCATACATTTTTACATCATTCTCAAACACTCCTGAATAGTTTTCTCATTTCCTTCAGTTTGAGTACCATACATTTTTACATCATTCTCAAACAAACCTTCTGAACGGATTTTTTTTACCCATGTTTGAGTACCATACATTTTTACATCATTCTCAAACGATGTTCTGGTATCCATCGAAAGTAAACCAGTTTGAGTACCATACATTTTTACATCATTCTCAAACAACGCGTCCGATGAGGATTTTCAGAAGTTGGTTTGAGTACCATACATTTTTACATCAGTTTGAGTACCATACATTTTTACATCATTCTCAAACCTCAAATTCAAAAATGAAATGCCATCATTCGCATAAAATACAGGTACTCAAACTGTTAGGATGTTATATTTCACATCCATCTTTATCTATAATATACCTTGTTACACCCTCAATGCAATCTCTCGCACAGGTTTCAATCAATAAAAGCTGAATTTCCTGATACGTCGCTTCTTTTATTAATTCATCAATCTGCTGATTTGATAAATAACTTCGCAAATTAACAAATACAAAAAGCTTTTTCTTTAATAATCGTTCCACTATTCGCATATATCTCACAAGACGTTCTAAGAAGTTTTCTTCCAGTACCTCATATTTAATACCAAAAGCTTTAAATAATGAGGCAAAATCTATTTCATCCGCAAGATCAAGGATATAGTCTGTCTCCTGTTCAAGCTGTAATAAATACTCTTGCAGATATTGCTTCATTTCCTGGGTTTTCACATAGAATCGTTCGTCCGCAGTAAGCTTTTCCAATTCCATATAAAGTTTGCTGATCAGTTTTCTTTCATTTATATCTAATGCAAAAATATTAAAGATCAGCTCTACATTTTTAGAAATATCAACTTCTTTTTCATTATCTGATAATACGAATCTGCCTTCTTTTCCTTCCACCTGCCCTGCTAATTCCATTACATATTCTGAAAAGTATTCGGGTGATTCTATTACCCATTTTGTGCAATTAATTGCATCGACAAGAATACCTTCATTCAGGTTGATATGTACCAGCTTCATAGAATCACCAGCCTTTCATCTGTATCTAATACTTCACTTTTTGTCTCACCTATTACAATATCCATCTTTGCATACTGCTTTTCAGTTACCGTCAGCAGCTGGATCAAACCTTCTTCCGGTTTGTTCTTATGGACATTATCTACAATCGCCTTAACTGCAGTTCCATTTAATGCAAGTTTACAGTACACTGATTCCTGCAGCATAAGAAATCCATTCTTTAGAAGATATTTTCTGAATTTTCTATAGGCTCTTTTATTTTCACCCGTTATTACCGGAAGATCAAAAAATACTAATACCCTCATAAATCTATAACTCAATTTTATAAAATCGAACCAATGCACTGTCATCCTCATTCAATGCGTCAAATACGCTTTTGCAATAGATTTTTATTGCATTACTCACATACTGGATTTTTCCGTCAATCTGTACTTCCTGATTTTGGATATCAACCAGCCACATTTTTTCTTCATGTTCAAACTGCTCCAGTTTCATTTCCAGAACACATTTATCCACCAGCGGTCTGAACGGTTCCATCAGATCTGAAGCCAAATTAAACTGATTAAACATATTATCATGAAAAAGTCCCAGTTGAGTTATATATCCATTTGCTACAATTTCCCTTGTAAAGGACGATAAAATAATTGAATATCCATAATTCAAAGCTGCATTGATAAGATTATCCTCTGTTCTAGTGAAATCAAGCCCGAATAATGCATTAAAATATACTTTTGCAGCATGTCCTTCTCTGTTGGTTTCATCATTCCATGCGATCTGCTGTAAATAAGATGACAGAAGCTCAGCTTCTTCCTTTCCCAATAATTCTAATAATTCTTTTTGCTTTCTGATTTTTTCAGATACAATTTCCGTCCAGACAGCTTCTTTTGTATTTTGTCTCCACGCAATCTGCTTACGAATCTTATTACTGGTATCATGACTTCCATAATAGCTGACCAGTTCTGATGACGGATTTCTTTTTTCATCACAAAAGATAACTTTAACCTTTCTTTTCGTCAGTTCTGCCAACAGACTGGTCGTGAGCGAGACTGCTGTAGATTCTATCAATACTACAGCAATCTCATTCAACGCTACTTTCGTCGTATGTTCCCCTCTCACCACCATAAATCCAAGTTGTAAATCTAATTTAGCTCTTTTGGTAATGACGATCGTCCGCCAGCTCATACTCTTAAAAGATCAATCTCTTTTTCATAAATTCCTGTAGGAGACTGATTGACAATAGAAATATTTTTACATTTACTGATATTATTATTCATGACCAGGATTCCTGCACTTGCCGGACCTCCGATCATTTTCAGATTTGATGCTCCACTCTGACACTGGAATAAATGCAGAATTTCATACAACACCTGACACTTTGCTTCAACGGAGAGATCAATAAATTTCTCTTTTCCATTGACCAGCGTTTTTTCCTGTGAAGAGAGTCGCACCCCATAAATACTGTGCCGGATCTTATCTAAAAATGTCTCATAAAGCTTTAGCAACTCTTCTTCTGTTATTCCATCACGCACACTGATCTTTACATTCTTATCTTCTTTCTGTCTCTGAATATATTTCACTACTTTTTTTAAAGTTTTCATATCCTCTTTTGATAAAATCAGTTGATTTGCACCTTTAAAAATCAACTGATTACTAGTTCTTCCAGAAAGCCACATATAAAATCCATCGACTTTAAATAAAGTATCAATTTTAATCTTTTTGATCAGTATTTTCGGCTCTCTCAATCCACGTTCTTCCATCAGATAGTTTCTGGCACTTTCCATATCTTTTTCCACTCTGTCTTTTAGATAAATTGGTACGAACTCAATCGTTCTCTGCTCTTTTCCTTTCTTATCTTTTGAGCTTACAAGCATAAAATAAGCTCCTGCTGCCTTATTATATCCTCCGTATTTTCCGATATCCCGCAATCGTTCATCACTTTCTTTGACCGGCACCTGCCCCTTTCCTTTTTTCAGAATCTGCTGATCAAATAATCCACCTTTTACTTCATAGGATCGACGCGTCACAAGAATATGATTCTTCTCCATCATGGCTCTGACCTGAACAATAGAGCCACTCTTTCCCGCTTTCCAGGCGATTTCTCCATCTCTCGCGACATCCCATATAAACATTTTTTCAAGATTATATGTTCGCCCCGGATTCTCTTTCACAAACCAGCCTGCATTTTTTGTGAATTTTACAAAATAAACATTTCCTACAACAATATTCAGGTAAGCATCTTTTGCATGATGAAGATCATTCATGTCCCTCACTTTAATAAAATCAAAATCCTGCCTGAATTTTGAAACTGTCTTTGCCTTCACATAAACAATTTCCGTATCAGGAAGAATTTTCTTTAAAATTTCAGCAACAGCTTTTGTACTCTGTCGCGTTTCAACGATCTGACGCTCAATAAATCCTGCCAGTTCATTGGCATCCAGAGGATTATTCCGAATCAGGCGGTCATATTTTTCTTTTGGAATAAATCCTCCTGTCAAAAGGGATTTCCAAAATGGCATCATTTTCTTTTGAATGTCTGCTGCGATCGGATAAGTATCTGATTTTTTCGCATTGTATTCTTTTTTTACCAGTACCCGATTCTTCAGACTATCATCCATCGTTTTAGACTGTGGGTAAATATGATCAATATCATACTTTGTATTATCCCATAAATCTTCCAGATCGATCGGCTCACCGGAATACATACATCTGCCTTTCTGTGTATAATATAAATATAATTTATCACTTCTTAACTGGTGTTCTTCATGCTTCTCAAGACTTGTACATAAAGCTTCTATCCATTCCGGCTCTTCCTTTTTACATTTTTTGTACAGATCTGACAGCATCTTTTTTCTTGATTCCGTCCTCTTATTTTCCTGCTTTTCTCTTGCCATCTCAACAAAGACTCTTTTTGGCTTTTCTCCCATAACTTTTTCAATTTCCTGAATGATCTGTAATGTCTGCCAGATCTGTCTTTTCACAGCAGGTGAAACATACAGATCTTCTATTGTCTGATACGACACTTCCGGATCCGCCTTTTCCTCATTAAACTCCTCTATCCTGTCGGAAAATTGATATTCTTTGCTCAACAGTTGCATGAAATTATCATTCGTCTCCCACAATGCCGTTATGATATTCCATACCTCTCCAGTTTCCGGTGCAGGCACAGTCACTTCTTCCAATAGTTTTTTTGACAATCTTCCCCATCCTTTATATGAAAGTGCAGTGACTGTATTAATCTGCTTTTCGGTAAGTTGCGGAAATTTTTTCTTTAGTCTTTGCTTTAAAAGCTTCTTATCATCACCAAACAGCACAATATTTAATATGATCTCTTCTTTTTCTTTCTGCGTAAGTTCCACATCTGTCAGCTTTTCTTTAAAATCATGATACGCTGTCAATGAGCCTTTAAAATCTCCATCTATCCCCGTCAGTTCTACATTTTTCCCGGCGATTCCCTCTCTGATCAGATAAGATTTCAGTTTTTTCTGAGTCACTTTACGGCTTCTGCAAAAAACGTCTCTATAAATCTTCTGCTTCAATTCTACAGATATTTTCTGTCCATCCAGCCGAAGATTATTTAACTCGTTCAGAACCATAAATTTACTGTAAAGCAATGAATCTTTCGGCAATACATCTTCTCCGATCAGATAAGTGCATTTATTCGTCATACGACGGATAAAATTTTCTGCACTCTGCTCCACATCAATTACATTTTCAAAATTCCACGGATAGATTTTCTCAGTACTTTTTCGCTCTGCCCACGCAAATTTGGAATTTTCTCCATTGCCTGTCCTAAGTGGTCCCACATAATATGGAATCCTGAAACTAAATAATTTTTCTATTTTTTCTGCATTTTCTTTTAAAAATGGAATTTTATCGCTCAGATTATCTAAAATCTTCTTCAATTCATATTTATGCACCTGGTACGGAATAACACCATTATCCTTATTTACCTGCTTTGGCAGAAAAGAATCCTTTTCAAGCTCACTTTGCAGATACATTTTAGCTTCTTCATCCGGCAGCTTTACAACAATATTCTTTTTCAAGAAATCCATAAATTCTTCCCTGCTGCACCGTTTCCCCTCAAGCGATACCTTTTTTCCGTTCTTCTTCGTCATGCCAATATACGCCGGATAATTGTTCAACTTATCCGAACTTTCCACAAATACAGCATTATAAACTTCTTTCGAAAAATACTCTTTTACGACAGCTTTCAAATACTTCAGATCTGCTTTGTGCTTTTCATACGCTCTGACTTTCGCATCAGAAATAGACGTACTTCCTCCCAAAATATCTGAAAGAATCGCCCAGTCATACACGGCTTTTGCAGACTCCACGATATAGTACAGCTCACCAAGTTCCATTTCAACGACAGCCGCATATTCCTCATATCCATTATCCGCAAAAGAAATCTTTGGCCTCTCTCCTTCATTCAGTTCTTCCATTCCAAACAGATCACTCAGTTTTACTGTTCCACCTGAAAGTAATGTCAAAAACGCTTTATCCCGGACATTTTTTGCATTTAATCCTTTTACCAGTTTCGACTTTTTCGCTGAACGGGTAAGATTTTTATCTTTTAACGTTTCCTCAATCATCTGAACCGCACTTTCATCCAGTTCAATTTCAAAATCCATCTCTTCATTTCTGATATTCTCAATAAACTGATTGAATGTATTTTTAAATTCCGTGACCTGACTGATATCACCGGAAAGAAGAAAATGTCCCCGATGCTTCATCATATGATGCAGTGCCAGATACACAAGTCGTATATCCAAAGTATCTTCCGTCTCCATCAGCATCTTTCTTAAATGATAAATTGTCGGATACTTTTTATGAAAATCCTTATCCGTAAAAGTCTTGTCCACAAAAAGCGTATACGGAAGTTCCGGGCAATTTCCCTCTATATCTCTTTTATCTTCCGGATAATATTTACTCTCTTTCATTCTCAGAAAAAATCCAGGATCAACCCGGCTGATCTCTTCTGCAAAAATCTCCTGCAAAATCTCGATCCTCCATCCCCGTCTGTCCAGTCTTCTCCTTCCTGTTCTGAACATTCTCCGCTCTTCCGCAGTCTTAGCACTTTCAAAAAGTCTTACACCCCACATTGCTTTTCCGTGACGTCTGAGGATCTGATAGCTTTCATCTGTTACAGCCCATCCAACAGATCCAGTTCCTATATCAAGCCCTACATAATACCCTTTTCCCATTAACTTCCTCCTTCGTTCCTTTTTCTTTCTTTTCTTTGGCTTCTTTTTCTTTGCACTCTTTTCTTTAATCTAACTATTGACATTTATCTTTTTCACTCTTATACTAAAGTTGTGTTAGTACCATACTAATTTACATCATAAGTTCAAATAAGAATTTTTTCAAATCGTCACATATGTGACCCACAGAGTGTGGATGAGCCTGCTATACAGGCTCTTTTTTTATCCATTTTATTTTCACTTACTAAAAAAGGCAATAAAATCCCTGAAAGAAAATCGTTCAAAAATCTTATCACCACTTTTTTATTTTATCATAAACGTCTCTTTTATATCAACCGTGAAAAGATTCCTGCCACCATTCTGCTGTTTCCGTCCTTATTTTACAACAAATGCTGTACAATAAAGTTCCCTTCTGCATGATTATTGATTTTATAAATTTCACCACGCAGAAGGGATCCTGTATTAATAAAGAATTTCCCTGCATCACTTTATATTTACTTACATATTATGCAGGAATCTCGCAATAGGTAGCAAAAAGACCCTGCTTAAAAAAGCAGGATCTCATTTTGAACCTTATTTTCTTTCTATTCTTTTCATCTATAGAATACGGTCTGTATAGAACTACAGATAAAATTCCATCGGATATGTCGGATATGCAATTTCTTCCAGTTGATCCATCGTTACCAGTCCTGCCGGAGCAAGAAGCACTGCCGGGATTCTGTTAACGATCGTTGCACAGGTATGTTCCACTGTTGCCGGTTTTACAACATGAAACTCTGTGTCCGGTTCTCCCGTAATCTTCCAGTCACACATATCTCCATCGTCTGCTCCGTACACCTTTCCGATACACTGCGTCTCGATGACCGGTCCCTGGAATGTCTCCGTTGTAACAACTGCTGCCATACCGATACAATTTCCCTTTGGAATCGTCGCATCCAAAGTAGATGAATACAGATCTGTATCATGAAAATATGGCACGCATTTCTGCGTCTGGCTCTTGATCGTCCATCCCATCTTTGAAGCAAGTGCCTCATTGGAATTCCATACATAAGATGGCTCTATCTCTTCCGGATGTGCAATCTGCTTTTCAAACTCTTCCGGCGTCAGACCTACACCATGTGCTTTGGCAAGTGCCAGTCCATAATCCTCTACATTATAACTTACTGCACCTTCAATCTTCTCGATCTTATGGCATCCACCGGCTACCATGCCAACCATATTTACCCAGAAAATATCTTCCATACCACTTCCGACAAATGTACAGCCATTCTCTTTCGCCGTCACATCCAGAATATTCGCTCTGACAGGATCTGTCGTCCAACAGTAAGTTGCCTCCTCACAAGTTGTGATAACGCTGATTCCTCTGCTCAGGCACTTCATATAGTGAGGGAAACATTCACTTACAAGACTAAATAAAGTAACAACTGCAATGTCTGCATCTGTATTGTCCAGAACTTCATCGGCATTATCACTTATCAAGATTCCGGTCTTTACACCCAGCCCTGCATAATCACCAATGTCCATTCCAACGATTGCAGGATTACAGTCAATCGCACCAACGATCTGGCATCCGGTTTCATAAAGATAACGTAATGTATACTTACTCATCTTGCCGCATCCATACTGAATTACTTTAATTTTCTCCATACTGACCTTCCTCTCTGTACTGCTTTCATCGCCCTGACAGACACCGGATCAAGCAGTACCGAAATACCAGTTTCTGTCTTAACAAATTCCTTTTATCTTCTTTTTCATTTGTTAAATTTTTATCTAAGTTCAGTATAAAGTCTGAAGTAACTTGAGAGTCAATCATCTTTTGTCACAGAAATCCGACAAATTATTTGTTCATTTTTACAGGAATCTGGAGCCGCAAATACATGGCTCTTTTCCGTTCATTAAAAATATGCATTTCCATGATCTCTTCACAGATATAATCTCCACAGATTTCATAGTGGTTCTTTTTACAATATTCCAACAGCCTTGCAGCACACTCCTGTTCTTCATCAAAATCTTCCGTATAAATACATGCATACATTCCATTTTCAATCTTCTGTACCCTGTCCTGAAGCGGAAAATTATCATCTACGAAAATAAAAATCTCATTAGAATAAAAAATCTGCTCTTCAAACCTTCTCCGGCTCATCAACGTTCCCGCATTACAATAGTAGACCTGTGGAATATCACATTCTATCAGCTTATTTTTCAGTTGCTTCAGAATCAGTTCGTATGTATCAATATTGTAATCATAAAAATTCTTATCCACCGTCATGGAATAAATGGTACGATCCGGAATGTACTCCAACGTAATAGTTCCACTTGCAGGGGATTTTTTGTAACGCTTGATCGATGCCACAGTCCGGTCGATCGCCTCCATTTTAAATTTCAGCTCCTCCATCTCCTGCAGTGTCTGCTCTCTTTTCTGCATCAGTACATCTTCTATCAGATCCAGATCTTTCCGGTCAAGGATACTCTTAATCTCTTTTAATTCCATTCCCAGCTCTTTCATATACTGAATCATGTCCAATCTGGCATTCTGCTTGATATCATAATACCGATAATGCGTCTTTTCATCCACATAACATGGGGTAAGCAGCTTCATTGAGTCATACAGCCTCAATGTCGGCACAGTTGTCCGGTTCATCTTCGCCATCTCTCCGATGCTGATATACCCTGTCCTTTTTTCGTCCATTTCTGCCTCCTGAAAATCCTCATACTCTTTTTAGCTTATGTATAACTCATCAGGAACTCTAATGTAACATGAGAGTTTAAATCCAGCTTTCATCCCCTCCGGTGATCGCAAGGCTTAAAAGGGTATCCATCTTTTCAACCTCTTCTTCTCCTTCGATCTTCTCCAGCAATTCTGCTGTATCAATGACTTTTTCCATGGATTCATCCGGTCCGATTTCATAATCAATCTCTGACTCACAATCAGGACACGCAATCTTTTTCATCGTCTGCAAAGACAGAAAACGATAACCACACTTTTTACATTCATAATAACCACACTCTTTCGTGCCGTCCGGTACAAAATACATAATTTTTCTCCTTACTCTTACATTATTCGTTTAGGCGTTTGCGAAACGCCAAAAGCCGCATAAATACGGCATTTTTTGTTGTTAAAATAAAATATCTCCTCAAGATTTATGGTAAAATAGAGTTGCGAGAAACTATCAACCAATCCACCTAAAGGAGATATACCTACATGATAACACATAAGTAGCTCTCTTTGGCAGAATTTTTTGAAGATTGCCAAAATAAATTCGACAACAACAAATACCAGTTCCTTTCTTATCAAACAGTTAAAGGCTTTTGCAAAGGCAAACAACCTTGATAAAAGCTATGATCCTTATAAGGCTGCCTATGGCTCATCCGGATATCGTTGTGGAAAAGAATCTTCGTGCCTATCCCGGAGTTGAACGAGGTTCGACAGAATGGGAAGAAACATATAAAATCCGTGTAAACGTTGAAAAGTCCATCAACCACTTTAAAGAAGTCTATCCTTGTTTTCAATCAAGATTGCGAACTTGTTTCGCAATTACCTAGTAATACCGTTCTTTGATTTCCATTTTATCGTTATTTTTCACAATTTTCCAGCGATATGCTTATTTTTTCAGACACAAAAAATCATCATCCCCACAGTGCTTTTGCCTATGAAAACGATGATCAGAAGTGCGCGATCAGGGGTTCGAACCCTGGACACCCTGATTAAGAGTCAGGTGCTCTACCAACTGAGCTAATCGCGCTTCTCTTAAGTTGTATGTCCTTTCCTTAAGACAAGAGTTATTATATAATAGTTCTTTCAGGAATGCAAGCACTTTTTTTATTTTTTTCAAAAAAAATATTTTTTTTGAATTATATCTACAATTTGCTAAAAAGACATGCTGAATCTCTGATGTGTATCCCCGACAAAACAGAGACTCTTTCCTTTATCGGCATCTCTGCATATTCTGGTAGTCAAATCTCCAAGACTTCTTTCAGAGAGATCTCGAACGGATCCTTTACCAGCATCTCTACATATTCTGATAGTCAAAGGGCAGACGATCCAGTCGAACCGTCTGCCCTTTGATTTTCTGACCTTTTCTAATTTTTTCAGTCTTTTATTCTGACGCTGTTTCTTCTTAAACATCCACCTGGGAATTATTATTTCTTTCCACCGATGACATTATCTACAAAGAAGTCCTGTGCAAGGATATCATCATCAGACATTACTTCTCCGTCTTTTACAAGTACATTTCCCTGATCGTCTTTCAGTTCTCCGGCATAAACCTGTACGTCACCATTGTTGATCTTCTCACGGAGTGCTTCAACTTTATCCTGAATTTCCTGTGGAACAAGGTCTTTATTGAACGGAGCCAGTGCAGCACACTCGCCTCCTTCATAATAGTTCGCTGAAATATCGATTGTTCCATCTGCTGTCTTTTTCATGATATCTTCAAAGATCGGAGCCCAGTTCCATACAAAAGATGTAAGAACTGCCTTCGGAGCTGATGCCTGCATATCTACGTTATAACCGATACAGAATGCACCATTCTCTTCACAGGTCTGCGGAACAGCAGGTGAAGAAGCTTCCATTCCCATATATTTGATTCCATTGTCGATCAGTGTCTTGGCATTCTGAGATTCTACATCAAGATCATACCAGCTGTCAGCCCAGAGTACCTGAACTTTGGCATCCGGATTTGCATATTTTGCACCAAGTGCATAAGCATTGATTGCTGTACGGACAGATGCCTCATCCATACTTGCACAGAAGCCAAGCTGCTTAGATCCTTCATTCATCAGTGCTGATAAGTAACCTGTCAGGAAATCTCCCTCATATCCACGGATCTGGAACTCAATGATGTTATCATAAACATCGTTACTCTGCTGTGCGAAGATAACATCCGGGTATTCCTGCTGAAGCTCTGCAAGGATTGCCGAATATCCCGCAGAACATCCGAAGATAATGTCTGCACCTTCATCTACAAGCTCTTCCACTGTAGACTCGATCAGGGATGTATCTTCCTCTGAGATTTCTTCCATTGTCAGAAGATTTGTCTTTGTATCGATTCCAAGATCCTCACAGGCTTTTACAAGACCTTCATGCATAGACTGAGCCCAGCCGCCATCATCAATAACGGAATATTCGATCTCACCGATCACCAGCTCCGATACATCTTTGGTTTCTCTGTCTGAACCGGATGATTTATCTTTTGAATCTCCGTTAGATCCACATCCTGCCACAAGACTTGCTGTCAGGGCTGTTACCATTAATAAGCTAAGTAATTTCTTTTTCATTTTGTCCTCCTCTTTTTCCGGTTTTTATCAATCTTTTTATTTTTCTTTTCAGATCTTTTTACCGGCTTTCACGATCATAAGGTTTTGCAAGAGCTGCCGGCTCTGCGGTATGCTTCTTTCTGAAGTTTCCTGTTGAAAGTATAAATACGATCACAGTTGCAATGTACGGAAGCATACTGTATACCTCCGTTGGAACAGACGGCAGATAAATCTGCAGATTACTTCCGAGACAACTGATAAATCCGAAGAGCAATGCTCCCCACATCAGCATGACCGGATTCCAGGATGAAAATGCAACCAGTGCAAATGCGATCCAGCCTTTTCCGGCTGTCATTCCGCTGTTCCAGAAGTTTGTATTTGCCAGCGAAACGCACGCCCCGCTGATCGACATCATCATGCATCCGAAGATGATATAACCATAACGCATCGCAAATACATTTTCTCCCGCTGCGTCCAGTGCTGCCGGATTTTCACCCAACGCACGCAGCTTCAGTCCATATCTTGTCCTGTAAATATAGAACATAGATAATGGAATGATAAAGTACATTGCATATGTCAGAAGATTCTGTTTAAAGAAAATATCTCCAAGCACAGGAATCTTAGAAAGTACAGGAATTGCGATCTTTTCAAACTTCAGATTGGCAGCCACACCGGAAACATCTTTTCCAATAAATCCACTCAATCCTGTTCCAAATATCAGCATTGCCATACCACATACAGTCTGATCTGACTGCAGCGTTACGGTAAGGAATGCAAATGCAAGACCTAATACAGCTCCGGTCAAAAGCACGACCAGAAATGATAAAAACAGATTCTGTGTGTGAACTGCAGTGATATAACCACTGACTGCTCCCATCAGCATCACCCCTTCAACGCCAAGATTCATGATACCTGCACGCTCTGAGAAGGTTTCACCGATCCCGGCATACATGACGGAAACTGCATAGACGATTGCTCCCGAACATAATGAAATGATTAATGCGATCATGCTTTCACCTCCTTATTTACAACAATCTTATAACGCTGGAAGAAATCTCCTGCAATCACAAAGATCATAACCGCTCCCTGGATCATTGTCGCGATCTGCGTCGGCACACCCATGATCTGCACTGTGGCACTGCTGTTCTGCAGTCCCGCAAATAAAATTGACACGATCACGATCACCAGCGGATTCAGGCGGCTCAGATAAGCGATGACGATTCCGGTATATCCGGCATTGTTCGGCATCTGCTCCATGATACGGTGTGAAACTCCCGCATACTGTACATAGCCGGCAAGTCCGGCAAGTCCTCCACTGATCACCAGTGCAAGAATGATATTTCTTTTAATATTGATTCCGGCATATCTTGCAGAATTCTGACTGCTGCGGATCACTGATAACTGATACCCGTCTGTTGTATACTTATATGCAAGGAAGATTACAACCGCCGCCACGATTCCAAGAATGATTCCGGCACTGATTCCATTGATCTCAGGGATCTCAAGTCCAACCGGGATTCTCTTCGTCTGACCTACATTCTGTCCCGGCATTTTCCATGGACCAAGAACAAGGTAACTTAAGATGATCAGTGCAATGTAGTTGAGCATCAGAGTTGTAATACTCTCATTTACATTCCAGTATGCTTTCGGGATCGCACAGAGCAATGCCCAGAATGCTCCTCCGAGGAAACACATCACTGCCAGGATGATTCCGCCTCCGATACCGCGGATCTCTGGTCCGTAAAGTACAAAAGCTCCACCGAAAATGGCTCCCATGGCGTACTGTCCTTCTGCACCGATATTATTCAGATTCATTTTAAATGTCAGTGCCACACCAAGTCCGCAGAACATCAGTGGCAGGCTGGCATTGATCATTTTGCGGATTCCTTTTCCTGAAAGGAATACTTTATTGAGCATCTTCCCGTAAACTTCCAGCGGATTGAACCCAACTGATGCAATGATAATTCCACAAAATGCAAATGCGATCAATGTAAAAAGGATGGACGTAAGTACGATACGAATCGTACTTACTGATTCTCTTTTTTCTAAACGTAGTTTATTTCTCATAGTGTTCACCTGACATCAGCCTTCCTATCGTATCGTAATCTGCTTCTTTGCGGTCGATGACTGCCATCATCTCACCGGAACAGAGTACTCCGATCCGGTCCGACATCTGAAACAGTTCATCCAGTTCCTCTGAAATAAGAAGCACAGCAACACCTTTCCTGCACTGTTCCAGAAGAATCTCATGAATGGCTTCTGCCGCACCGATATCCAGTCCTCTTGACGGATAGACTGCGATCAGAAGAACCGGATCTCCTCCGATTTCTCTCGCAACTAACAGCTTCTGCTGATTTCCTCCTGACATCAGGGACACCGGACTTTTATCTCCGGCAGTCTTGATATCGTACCGTTTAATTTCTTCCTGTACGGTATCGTGGATCACTTTTTTCTTTAAAATATGATGTCTGCTGCATTTCGGCAGATCAAATTCTTTCAGAATACGGTTTTCTTCCATATTCATTCCCGGAACCAGTCCCATGCTCAGTCTGTCTTCCGGAATGAAGCCTACTCTTTTCTTCACGCGTGCTTTTGCACCCTGTGTTGTCACGTCTTCCCCGTGAATGGTGATGGTTCCGCCTACTACTTTTCTCAGTCCGGCAACAGCCTCTGCCAGTTCTTTCTGACCATTTCCTGCAACCCCTGCGATTCCAAGAATTTCTCCTGCATGGATATCCAGTGACACATTTTTGATTGCCATCAGATCTCTGTCATTTTTTACAGACAGATTTTCCAATTTCAGTACAACTTCCTCTCTGCATGTGCCACCTTCATTTTTATGAGGCTTTAATTCACGTTCTCCTACAACTGCTTTTGTCAGGCGTTCTACAGTTGCTTCTGATGCCGGCATGGTATCTTCCACCTCACCGCCTTTTAATACGGTGATGCGGTCAGCAAATTCCATAACTTCATTCATTTTATGGGAAATAACCACTACGCTCTTTCCACTGTCTGCCATCCGACGCAGCACACGGAACATTTCCTTTGCTTCCTGTGCGGTCAGAACTGCGGACGGCTCATCAAGAATCAGGATCTCTGCCCCACGACAGAGCAGTTTGACGATTTCAACTCTCTGCTGCTCTCCGACAGACAACTGCCAGATCAACGCAGACGGGTCTACATTCAGATGAAACTCAGAAGACCATTTTCCGATCTGTTCTTCCATTTCTTTTTTATTGAGGATCAGCTTACAGTCCGGCATATACAGAAATACATTTTCTGCTGCCGTCAGAGTCGGGATCAGGCGGAAATGCTGATGTACCATTCCGATTCCCATATCGACTGCATGCCTCGGTGAACGAATGGAAACTTTCTTGCCTTTATAATAGATTTTTCCATGGTTCGGCTTGTAGATTCCATTCAAAATATTCATCAGGGTACTTTTACCTGCACCATTTTCCCCGAGGAGTGCATGAATCTCCCCGGGATACAGTGTCAGATCTACATCTTTGTTGGCGGTCACACTTCCGAATTTCTTTGTGATCCCACGCATTTCAAGAATAGGTTCTTTCATTTGTTCTTTCTCCAATGCTTATGCTTCAACCGGTATAAATGAAAATGTCGTTACATCAAATAATCCCATATCTGTCAGTTTTACTTCCGGGATTACTGCAAGAGACATAAAGCAAAGAGTCATAACCGGCTCTACATCTCCGGCGATTCCAAGCTCTTCATATGCTTTTGCATGAATTGCGGTCAGCTTTTCATCTACCCATTCTCCGCTCTGATCGCTCATCAGACCTGCGATCGGCATTGGCATGCTTTCCAGTACTTTTCCTTCTCTTACAAGAACCATTCCACCCTCCTGGGCGATCAGGCTGTTCACCGCAAATTCCATCTCTTCGTCACTGACTCCGACAACAATGATGTTGTGAGAATCATGAGCGATAGACAGGGCAACTGCTCCGGCTTTGATTCCGTAACCTTTCAGGAATCCACAAGCTACATTTCCTGTTCCCTGGTGTCTTTCCACTACGGCTACCTTTACGATATCTTCTTCCGGATTTCTTACAAATTCACCATTCTCATCCAGTTGGATCTCTGCTGTATCTTTGGCAGTTACTACACCACCCGGAAGGATCTTGATGACATTCACTTTATTAGATTTTAAATGCATTTTGAATTTCTCTGCTGAGAAATCTTTTACAATCACACTTCCCTTTACTGTGGAGATATCATAACGTTTGATCTCCGGGAGATACTTTCCTTCCTCTGCGACCAACGCACCCTGGATGAATACACGGTTCACATGGAAATCTTTCAGATCATCCAGAAGAACTACGTCTGCACGGTATCCCGGTGCAATGGCTCCTCTGTCTTTCAAGTCAAAGCACTCTGCTGCATTCAGCGTTGCCATACGGATCGCTGTCACTGCATCCAGACCTTCTTCCACGCAGATACGCAGATGATTGTCAAGATGTCCTTCATGAAGGATCGTCTTCGGCTGACGATCATCGGAGCAGAGCAGACATCTTCTGCTGTTCTCAGGTGTCACGCCTTTAATCAGTGTACGAAGATTATGGCAGGCAGAACCCTGACGGAGCAGGATATACATACCACGGTCAAGACGGTCATTCATCTCTTCTACAGTAGAGCATTCATGATCTGCTGCAATTCTTGCTGCGGCATAAGCATTCAGGTCTTTTCCTGCAATTCCAGGTCCATGTCCGTCAACGAATTTTCCTTCTCTTTTTGCTACGATGATCTTATCAAGATCACTGTCTGCTGCATTGATCACACCTGGGAAATTCATGAACTCACCGAGTCCTGCGATTCCTTCTCTTGTAATAGGCTCTTTCATTGCCTCTGCATCAATAACTGCTCCTGAATGTTCCCATGGAGTTGCCGGTACACAGGATGGTAATTCATACTTCACATCCAGCACTGTATTCTCGGCTGCCTTCATCATATAATCCAAACCTGCGATTCCACATACATTTACGATTTCATGTGGATCTGCCATGATCGTTGTTCCACCATGTGGTACAAGGAGACGTCCGATCTCCTCCGGACATACATAGGAAGACTCGATATGGATATGGCTGTCAATAAATCCCGGTGCGGCATATCTTCCCTCTGCATCGATCACTTCTTTTCCTTCGTACTCTCCGATTCCTGCGATCTGATCTCCTGAAAATGCAATATCACCTTCCTGGATCTTGCCTGAAAATACATTTACGACCTTACAGTTCTTGATAACAAGGTCAGCCGGGATTCTTCCTGCTGCCGTGTCGATCAGTTTTTTTAATTCTGCTTTCATTGTTGCTGCATCTTTCATAATTAAACAGCCTCCTCCTTCTCTCTTTTTATTTTCCCTCCCGGATGCTCCCACACCCGGTCGGGACTTCATAATTATAATTACTTTTCACGTACTGCAAGTACCGGCTCAAACGTTGTCAAATTTACATAATCAACCGGTCCTACATCTGTGATCGCATAATCCGGGATTGCTGTAATCGGCAGGAAGAACATATACATCATCGGATTCGGCAGATCTGAACCAAGGCTTCTTGCTGCCTGGTCGATCTTTTCTTCCTGTGCCCTGATCTCTTCCGGTTCAGCATCACTTACGATTCCTCCAACCGGAAGCGGAAGGAACTCTACGATCTCGCCATCTGCAACAACGACCTGTCCGCCGCCCTGCTCGATCACATAGTTTGCTGCGATAGACATATCTTCTGCACTGACTCCCATAACAACCAGGTTGTTATCATCCGGTGCTGCTGAAGAAGCCATTGCTCCTTTTTTCAGTTTCCAGCCTGAACAAAATGCAAGAGATTTATTTCCATTTCTTCCGAAACGCTCCAGTACGGATACCATTGCAACATCCTGTTCCGGATCCGGCTGTACGATACCGTCTTTTACCTGAAGGACAACATCTCTTCTCTTGCGGACAAATGGTCCTTTGACATCCATTGCAAGGACATCTGCCTCTCCGTTCTGGATGCTTGTCTTATATTCAAAATCTTCTTTTGTCGTAAGCTTACACTTTAATGCACCTTTTAATACGCTGCTTCTTGCCGGTGCTTTCAGGTCATAAGTCAGCTTGTGGTCTTCCGCTACCATCTTACCATTTGTCATGACTTTGCATACTTCAAATTCTTCAATGCTTTTTACGAACAGGATATCTGCGATTCTTCCCGGGCAGATGGAACCGATCAGATGATCGATACGGTAAGCCTCGGCACTGTTGATCGTTGCCATCTGAATGGCTGTCATCGGCTCAACACCTGCCTTGATCGCAAGACGTACTACATTATCAAGATGTCCTTTTTCAAGGATATCTGTTGCGGTTACGTCATCTGTACAGAAGCTGACTCTTCTTGCAAAAGCTGGATTTACTTCTGTCACCGCTTTGATATTTTCCTCAAGGAAATGTGTTACACATGACTCACGGATCAGCATGTGCATTCCCTTTCTCATTTTCTCTACTACTTCTTCGTGTGTGTAGCTCTCATGGTCAAGACGAACACCTCCACAAAGATAACCATTCAGATCATTACCTACTGCCATTGGTGCACATCCAAAGACCGGAAGACGGTTCTTAGAAGCTTCTACGATTGCTCCAAGTGTATCTTCATCTTCCTCCTGCAGGAACTCACGTACCGTTTCCCATACTCCATAGCACTCCGGCCATTTCTGTACTTCTTTGTGAACTTCTTCTGTGAAGTTAAATGCAACGGTTGATTTCGGGATCGTGTATGGTGTCTTATAAGGAGCACCCCAGAACACTTTCAGCGGACTCTGCTTCATCTCGGCAAGTACTTCCTGAAGTCCCTCCAGTCCTGAAACAGAAATGTATTCGTCCAGTCCTGAGATCATGCTGGTTGTTCCTCTCGGTACAACTGCCTTTGCATAACTTGTAATACTCATCTTGCTGCACTCACTGTGGATATGTCCGTCGATCATACCCGGTGTCAGATAATATCCTGTAGCATCAATGATCTCTGTCTCTGGTCCAATGTAATCTTCTACATCACCTACTGCTACGATCATATCATTATATACTGCAACATCTGCAGGATAGATCTCGCTTGACATTACATTTACCAGTTGTCCGCCTTTGATCACTTTGTGAGCCGGAACTTTTGCACGGCCTGCACGAATCAGTTCTTTGAGTGTCTCTTTTGTCCTTTCCATACCGGGACCTCCTTATACTTTTGAAAATATGAGAAGCACGCTTTACGGGTTTCTCAGGTTATCGTGGCACCTGCCAGGGTCTTGCTCAGACACAGACTCTGATCTGTCGCTCACGTAAATAAAAAAGATACATTGACCGAATCATCGGCTGAACAGGTTTCCCGTCCTGCAATGCATCTTTGAAGAATTTTCAACTTTATATAATTAGAGCCGGCAATGATCCCTGAAGATCATAACCTACAATGTAGATAATAAGCATATTTCCGGCTCTTGTAAATAAATTCATTGATTATATTTTCTTCGTTACATTGATAAGTGGGGCTAATAATTTTTATGATGCCAGGGTCAATTGGGTAGGATTGTGGGAGTGCGTAGCACGGAGCAATCCGTAGGCATCAAAGTCGGGGGCTTTTGACCCCGACATCATTTTATTCGACAATTTTCTGCTTTTAAAGTATTACAGGAAAGCAGACAGGAATAATTTTTATCATATTTGTATATATTATTTATAGCCGTCTTTCTTAATAGACAATAATATTCTAATAGTGTCTTGTGAATAAGACACTATTTATAATAATTTGTCTTGTGGAGGAAAATAATTTAATATATAATGGTCTTATATGATGGAGGTGACAATATTATGAACAGAGATACCCTGAAGCAGATCATGATCGATCAAAAAGAAATTTATCTCAACAATCCTATGATACCAAGACACTATTCACTGGAAGATAATGTAAACTATTGCTTTGTCGGTATCCGGAGAACCGGGAAATCTTATATGATGTATCAACAGATAAAACGGTTGGAAGCAAATGGTGTTCCATTGTCCCAAATTGTTTACGTGAACTTTGAAGATGAACGTCTTCTGGAAATGACAGCAGATGATCTGAATACCATTTTAGAAATCGGACTGGAAATTTCCGGGACAGATACAAAGCCTTATCTGTTTCTTGACGAAATTCAGAATATCAATGGATGGGAGAAGTTTGTCCGCAGAATTGCAGACATGAAATATCGAATTAATATTACTGGAAGCAACAGTAAGATGCTTAGCAGCGAGATAGCTTCTACTTTAGGTGGACGATTTGTAATCCTGAATGTCTATCCATATTCTTTTTCCGAATACCTCATTGCAAATCATATGGAAAAGAATTACCTGGATGTAATCAGTACCAAAGACCGGGCTGACGTCCTGAACCGATATAATGAATATGTAACTTATGGGGCTTTCCCTGAATTAGTCGAAATCAGAAATAAAAGAACTTTTTTGAACAGCATCTATCAGACCGTATACCTTGGAGACATTATCACAAGAAATAAAATTACCAATGACTTTGCTGTGAGACTCATTCTAAAGAAGATCGCTGAATCCATTACAAAACCTCTGTCTTTTAACAGGCTGACGAACATCTTAAAAAGTACCGGAACTTCGATTGCCAAACAGACTGTGATTAATTATGTAGGATATATGACTGATTCTTACCTGCTTTTTACTCTGCAAAATTATGCAGCAAAACTGGTAGAAAAAGAAACTTCTCCCAAATACTATTTTATGGATACCGGTCTCCTTGGACTCGTCCTGCTGGACTGTAAGTCTGCCCAACTGGAAAATCTTGTCGCCATCGAACTGATCAGACGTTACGGTACTGAAAATGTATATTTCTTTGAAAATAATGTCGAAATAGACTTCTACGTTCCATCAGAAAAACTTGCGATCCAGGTCAGTATGCAGGTTCTTGACAATATCGATACCAAAGAACGCGAAACCCGGGCATTTGTTAAGTTAAATAATTTCATACCTGATTCAAAATGTATTCTTATAACCAATAGCGAGGAAGCCACTTTGAATTGCGATGGTATTGAAATCGATGTTGTTCCTGTCTGGAAATGGCTGTTGGAGGGGGAGGGGAAGAGAAAATAAAACGGGGCTGTCGCTTTAATCGTGATATGCTCCCTCTTCACAGCTCTTTTCATTCTTTTATAATCCACTTTTTCTACCGATCATATTCATCCAGGAAATGGTGTTTCACTCCCTTTTGCTTATACGCTACGATCGTATCCAGATTCACGTTCTCCACACTCTTGAAAATATTTCCCTCTACATATGGATTCACTTTTTTCAGTCTTGCGATCAATTCTTTTGTCTCCATCCTCTTGGACTGATTTTCTTCATTATTACATGTCGTACAGGTATCTGTAAATTTACATGCACACTGAATGAAATGCAGATCATTATAATCTCTCCATGCCTTGATGGCATCTTCCCGGACGAGATACAATGGACGGATCAGTTCCATTCCCTCAAAATTTGTACTATGCAGCTTCGGCATCATCGTCTGAAACTGTGCGGAATAAAGCATTCCCATCAGGATCGTCTCAATCACATCATCATAATGATGTCCCAGTGCGATCTTATTGCATCCCATTTTCTGTGCATGACTGTAAAGATAACCACGCCTCATTCTTGCACATAAATAACATGGGGATTTTTCTACATTGTATACAGATTCAAAAATATCTGACTCAAAAATCTCGATCGGAATCTCCAGTCTTTTCGCATTTTCCTCGATTACCTGTCGGTTTGCCGGACTGTAGCCCGGATCCATAACAAGAAATTTCACTTCAAAATCAAACTTATTGTGTCTCTTTAACTCCTGGAAAAGCTTTGCCATAAGCATAGAATCTTTTCCACCGGAAATACAGACTGCGATCTTATCTCCCGGCTTCACCAGTTCGTATTCATTGATCGCTTTTGTGAATTTGCACCAGATACTTTTGCGGAATTTCTTCCTTAAGCTCTGCTCTACGTCCTTTGCAAAACTGCCTTCTCCGGCTTTTTCAGCAGCTTCTTTCTGCTTCATATTGTCAATCAGCCAGGCTATATATCCGCCTTCAAGGCTCTCCGCATCGATTCCTTTTTCACTCAGTTCCTCTGCTACATCTACACTGTATTTTCCTCTGCTGCAGCAGATCACCAGCTTTTTGGAGAAATCTATTTTCTCATTTCCCTCAATCTCCTCTGTTGCCACAGCAACTGCTCCCGGAATCGCTCCGTGACCGATCTCCGCCTCATCTCTGATATCAATAATCTGATAACTGTCCGGATTCATCCTGTTCAGTTCTTCTATTGAAATACTCATCGCTCTCTCCTGCCCTGTCTTCCCGGTTTTTTAATCTTCTTCCTGCATATGACCGGTTCCATTCTTCGTTCTTTTCCTTGTTCTCTATCTTCTTAACCGTATCTTATTTTTTTGATACCTGTGCAAGATCTTTGATCACTTCACCTGCAATGATCAGCCCTGCAACCGATGGTACAAATGCCACACTTCCTGGAATATCTCTTCGCTCTGTACACTTATGCTTCGCTCCCGGCGGGCAGATACAGTTTGTCCGACAACTGATCGACATATCCTCCAGCGGTCTTGTCGGCTGCTCCTCTGAGTAAACGACTTTCAATTTCTTCACGCCACGCTTTTTCAGCTCCCGACGCATCACTTTCGCCAGTGGGCAGACTTTCGTTTTGTAAATATCTGCTACACGGAATGCACTCGCATCCAGCTTATTTCCTGCTCCCATACTGCTGATGATCGGAACATTTTTCTCTTTGCACTTCATAACCAGTTCGATCTTTGCCGTCACAGTGTCCACTGCGTCAACCACATAATCATATTCTTCAAACGGAAACTCCTCGGCATTTTCCGGCAAAAAGAAACACTTGTGCATCGTCACTTCTGCCTTTGGATTAATCTCCAGGATTCGTTCTTTCATCACATCCGTCTTGTATTTTCCAATTGTCTTTCTTGTCGCTATGATCTGACGGTTCAGATTCGTCAGGCAGACCTTATCATCATCGATCAGATCAAATGCTCCGACTCCGCTCCTCACCAGTGCTTCACAGACATAACCGCCTACTCCGCCTATTCCAAAAACCGCAACCTTTGCATTTGCCAGTCTGTCCATTGCTTCTTTTCCGAGAAGAAGTTCTGTTCTTGAAAACTGCGTCAACATATTTTGTTACTCCTCATCCTGTCCTGTTAAACTTTTTCTTCTATAATTAAATATCTTGTTTCTTCACACCTTAAAAGCAGGCTGTATTATATACCAGACTGATAGGTTTGTCAATGATATGCATCTTCTCTCGAACCATCTGATCCTGCCGCTGTTTACAAACTTCCGTATTGAACAACGACCTGTTATTCACCGGTCTCTGATTTCCAACTCAGTTCATGGAGATGCCCGTTCAGATTCATTCCCTCAAATCCGTTCTGTCTTAATGCCTCATATAATACGATCGCCACTGAATTTCCAAGATTCAGTGAACGGATATCCCCGATCATGGGAATCCTCATACAGTCTTCTTCATGATCTACAAGAATCTCTTCCGGGATTCCCGCACTTTCCTTTCCGAACATAATATAACAATCCTGTTCGTAATCCACTTCTGTATAGACCTTATGTGCCTTTGTCGTTGCCATATAGATCTTTGCTCCCGGATTTTTATCCAGGAAATCCTGATAATCAATATAAGTTGTTACATCTAAATCTTTCCAGTAATCCATCCCCGCACGCTTCAGGGATTTTTCATTAATTCGGAATCCAAGCGGCTCGATCAGATGCAGTCTTGTACCTGTCGCCACACACGTTCTTCCGATATTTCCTGTATTTGCCGGGATCTCCGGCTCAAAAAGTACGATATTAAGCATGTTCTTTCCACCACCTTGCCAGTTCATCCGCTGCCGGTCTGTCCAGATACCGGGTTTCTTCTCCATTTTTTATCACTCTTGCATTCTGATCTTTCATGCATCCCAGCCGTACTGCTGATACACCCTGCTCTGCAAGACATGCGATCACTTCTTCACTCTGCCCTGTTACAAGTAAAAAACTTCCGGCTGAAGTCATCAGATAAGGATTCAACTGATAAAATTCACAGATTTCTACCGTTTCCTGCTTCAGTGCAATCTTTGAAAAATCAATATCAAATCCGGTCTGCAATTCTTCGCCCAGCTCCCATAATGCTGCCAGGATTCCGCCACTTCCGATCTGCCTGATGTCGGAAACCTGTTCTTTTACAGAGAGGATCTGATCCGGGAGAACCAGCTTTTCCCGCAGAAGTTTCGCCTTTTCCAGGAAAGCCGGAACAAATCTTGTCCCCAGATCCTCCTCTGACTCATCTAAAATACGCAGCGTCCCTTCCAGTCCGGCATAACCACAGAGAAGGAGCTCCTGTCCTGCCACAGTCATTTCCTGCTCTCTAATTGCAGTCGATTTCTTCTCCCCGACCGCAGTTGCCGTTACTACCATCTGCGTCACGAAAGAACTCGTTTCCACCTGTATCTGACAGATTTCAAGATTCATTTTTTTGCAAAGCTCTCCTACTGTATCTGTCAGATGCTTTACATCTTCTTCCTGCATCTGCTCCGGCAGGATTGCATGAATGGAAACGCCTTCTGCCATAACTTTCTGTGAAGCAAGCTCACCTGCTGCTTTTATGACTGCGTATGCTCCGACGTTCGCATTTTTCCCACCGGCAGATGCTGTACTCCACACAGTCATCCGTCCTGTTTCGATCTTCTGATCTTGTTCTGTCTTCTGATCTTGTTCTGTCTTCTGACTTTGCTCCGTCCTCTGGATCTGCTGTTCCAGTTCTGCACATTTCTGTTCCCATGCCATTTTTCCAACGGTACACTGCTTTATTCATGATGCCAGGGTCAAAAGGTCTAAGCCCACATGAGCTTGCTCATAGGTGGGTGAAAGACCTTAGGACCCGCCCCAATATGAGCATAAAAGTGGGATGATAATCCCACGATATGCGAAGATTGGGCAGGATTGTGGGAGTGCGTAGCACGGAGCAATCCGTAGGCATCAAAGTCGGGGGCTTTTGACCCCGACATCTTATTCATTAGAAAAGCATACTTCATAAGTTGCCGCATTCTGACTCAGCCGGCTTCTATTCCTGTAATCAAAGAGAAGATATTTTCCGTCAATTTTTTCAAGATGCGTCATCTTGCGGAGCTGCCTTGCATCAAAGCCGTCATATTCTTTCAAGTATCTGTGGGTTTCTGTCTCTTCCCTGTAAAATGCAGTCATCTCTTCTTTCGTGACCTGGTTCTCCCCTGCAAATGCCGGACGATTTTTTACATTTTCCCGCAAATACAGATCCAGCGTCAGCCACTCTCTGTAGCTGTCTGCACGATCCGGAATCTGCGTCCTGATAAACTGCCACAGATTTTCATACCGTGCCAGCCGGGAATGGTTGATCCCGAACAGTCCATTTTTTTCATAATATTCCCCCAGCTCCACATACAGATCAAACGGAGACGGGAACTCCTTCACAAGATGCTCCATCGTATTCGCAAACTGCCCGCTGTTATAGTGTACTTCCACCATCTCTTCTACTTTTTTCAGACGGATCACATCCCCATACGGGAGCCAGTCGGTAAACAGTACTTCATAAGGCGGACGATCCTGCCACACCAGTCCATACGCTTCTGCATTATCATACATAAAAGAACCGTGAAGTACTTTCAGGAATCCAAGCTGCAACTGATCCGGATGCATTGCATAGACCTCATTAAATGAATGTCCGAAACTCTCATAATTCTCATAAGGAAGTCCTGCAATCAGATCCAGATGCTGATGCACATTTCCTTTTTCTCTGATCCGCTCTACTTTCGCACGTACCTTTTTCAGATCCATTGTTCTGTGAATCTCCCGGATCGTCTCCGGGTTGGCAGACTGGATTCCGATCTCCAGCTGGATCAGTCCCGGACGCATCCTGCGGATCAGTTCGATTTCCTCCTCATTCAGAAGATCTGCTGCCACCTCAAAATGAAAATTTGTAATGCCTTTATCATGCTCCGTTATATACTTCCAGATCGCCATGGCATGGTCATGCTTACAGTTAAATGTCCTGTCCACAAATTTCACCTGCGGCACTTCATGATCGATAAAAAACTGCAATTCTTTTTTTACCAGTTCTATCTTTCTGAACCTGAGACATTTATCTATGGAAGAAAGACAGTAACTGCAGGAAAATGGACATCCTCTGCTGGACTCATAGTAAATGATCCTGTTCTGAAAATCTTCGATATGTTCATATACAAAGGGTACGGTACTCAGATCCAGGATCGGACGGTTCTCAGTTTCAATTATTTCCCCATTCTCATCCCGGAACATCAGACCCTCAATATCTCTGAGCTGCTTTCTTTCCTTTAATTTCCCATAATATGCAACCAGTTCTGTAAAAGACTCTTCGCCCTCGCCTTTCATGATCCCCTGCACCATCGGATAGTTTTCCAGCACCTCCCTGGCATTGTAGGAGACTTCCGGGCCTCCCAGCCAGATGGCAGTCTTCGGAAGGATCTTTGCGGTCTCCCGGAGGATCTGTCCCACCTCCGTTATATTCCACAGATAACAGGACAGGCAGAGTACATCCGGGTTTCTCCGGTAAAGATCCGTCAGGATCTCATCAAACGGCTGATTGATCGTATATTCCGCAATGGCAATCTCACTTTCAGGATACCTTTCTTTTGCATAAGCTCTCAGACAGTATACCGCTAAATTGGAATGAATATATTTTGCATTGACTGCAGCAAGTAAAACTTTCACTCTCTTCCTCCCATTTGTAGATACCAGGGTCAAAAGGTCTGACACCACATGTGCTCGCACACTAGTGGTAGAATGACTTTGTGACCCGCCCCAATATGAGCATAAAAGTGGGGCGTAAGCACCACGATATGCGAATGTTGGGTAGGATTGTGAGAGCACGT
>PPYE01130221.1_pt1 | contig 64550 bp, 44 predicted proteins | sample 1559881 | NCBI WGS metagenome assembly PPYE01 (sample SAMN08240022, study PRJNA423297) | Human gut metagenome, whole genome shotgun sequencing project. | reverse complement strand
CATCACCGTAAGACGTTACGACAATTGCCTTAAATACCTCATGGAACTGGTTAAACGGGATTACAAGGTAGATGATATGGGATTAAATTTGATTATAGGGAAAGGAGAAGAAGCGGTTTAATTGTGTCATACTGCTAAAGAATGACATACTAAAACTATTTTATCTCCCGTTAATTCTTTACATTTGCCACAAAATTATAGCGATTATGACAGAATGCAAAGATGAACACATATTAAATTCCATTGATTACCCGGAGGATTTGCGCAAGTTGTCCCCCGATAAATTGGGAGAGGTATGTGCAGAGTTGCGTCAATATATAATAGATGTACTATCGGAGAATCCGGGACATTTAGGGGCAAGTCTCGGTACAGTAGAGCTGACGGTTGCACTACACTATGTTTTTAATACTCCCTATGATCGTATTGTATGGGATGTGGGGCATCAGGCGTATGGTCATAAAATACTGACTGGACGTCGAGAGGCTTTTCATACGCTCCGAAAATTTAAAGGAATCAGTGGATTTCCTAATCCTCTGGAAAGCCCTTATGACGCATTTGTTGCCGGACATGCTTCAAATTCCATTTCGGCGGCTATGGGTATGTCGGTCGCTTCTGCGCTGAAAGGGGAAAAAGACAGGCATGTAATAGCTGTGATCGGTGATGGAGCTATGACGGGTGGTTTGGCATTTGAAGGTCTGAATAATGCGTCGGCTAATCCAAACAACCTGCTTATCATTCTTAATGATAATGACATGGCTATAGATCACGCAGTCGGTGGATTGAGCCAGTATCTAGTGGATATCACAACCAGCCAGGCATATAATAAAATGCGTTATGATGTGTACCGCGGATTGCGGAAGATGAAACTGATCAATAATGACCGTCGGGGAAATATCCTTCGTTTTAACAATAGTCTGAAAGCATTGCTTACTCAACAACATAATCTGTTTGAGGGATTCAGCATCCGTTACTTTGGTCCGATCGACGGGCATGATGTCGGTTATATGATCAAGGTTCTGAATGATATAAAGGATATGGAAGGTCCGAAACTATTACATATCAAAACTAAAAAAGGCAAAGGATTCAAGCCTGCTGAAAAGTCGGCAACGGAATGGCATGCACCAGGGCTGTTCAATAAAGAAACAGGAGAACGGATCATTGTCCATAAGTTGAACGAACCCCAACTTTATCAGGATGTTTTCGGACATACCCTTGTCGAGCTGGCCGAACAGGACGAACGGATCGTGGGAGTCACTCCTGCTATGCCGACAGGTTGTTCTATGACTTATATGATGAAAGCGTTTCCGAAACGGGCGTTTGATGTCGGGATTGCCGAAGGGCATTCGGTAACTTTCTCTGCCGGACTTGCCAAAGAGGGAATGATCCCATTCTGCAATGTCTACTCTTCTTTCATGCAGCGGGCATACGATATGGTGATACACGATGTTGCACTTCAGAATCTTCATATGGTAATCTGTCTGGACCGTGCCGGTCTAGTAGGCGAAGACGGGGCGACCCATCACGGGGTGTTCGACCTCGCTTATCTGCGTCCAGTCCCGAACTTGGTTATTTCATCTCCTTTGAACGAACTGGATTTGAGGAATTTGATGTACACCGGGTATAAGGAATGTAACGGCCCTTTTGTGATCCGTTATCCACGCGGTAAGGGAGAGATGGCAGATTGGAGGAATGAGATGCGTATCCTTCCGATCGGGAAAGGCAAGAAACTTCGTGATGGGGATGATATTGCGATCTTGTCACTTGGACCTATTGGCAACGAAGTGATAAAGGCCATAAAGGAGGTTGAAAGTGATGGTATATCGATTGCCCATTATGATATGATTTTTTTTAAACCGATGGATGAAGAACTGCTGCATGAAGTCGGTAAGAGGTTCAGCCGTGTCATCACTGTTGAAAACGGCGTAATCAAAGGTGGACTGGGCAGTGCTGTTTTGGAATTTATGGCTGATAACGGATATGCTCCTCAGGTAAAACGGATTGGTGTGCCGGATGAGTTTGTCGAACATGGATCGATTCCCGAACTGTATAAGCTGTGTGGTATGGATGCCAAAAGTATTGCAGGAGAAATAAAAAAGATGGTTATCAGAGGATAATATATCCTTATAATTAATCTATTATATAAAATGAAAATTATTATAGCCGGAGCCGGTGAAGTAGGAACCCACCTGGCAAAAATGTTATCACAGGAGAAGCAGGATATTATCCTGATGGATCCGAATGAGGAACGTTTGAATTTCACGAATTCAAGCATGGAGATCCTTCCTATGGTGGGTAATCCGACATCCATTCGGGACCTGGAAGAAGCCGGTATCAGAAAGGCCGACCTGTTTGTCAGTGTCACGCCGGAAGAAACGACCAATGTGGCAGCCAGCATTCTGGCTTCTAAATTAGGAGCACATAAGACGTTGGCGCGTATCAACAATTACGAATATTTGCTCCCTAAAAACAAGGAACTGTTTGAAAAAATGGGGATCGATTCCATGATTTACCCGGAAATGCTGGCAGCCAAAGAAATTGTCACGGCTGTCAGACGCCCGTGGACTCGGCAATACTGGGAGTTGTTCGGAGGCGCTCTGATTCTGATCGGTGTAAAGGTGCGCGATAATTCCCGACTTGTGAACAAACATCTGTCCGAATTACTGAACGAACAGAAACTCTATCATATCGTTGCCATCAAACGGCAGAACGAGACCGTTATTCCCCGTGGTACGGATCGTATAGAATCGGGAGATATCGTTTTTTTTACAACGACTAAAAGCCATATCGAAGACGTCCGGTTGCATGCGGGCAAGCGAGACCCCGAAGTAAAGAAAGTCATTATTATGGGAGGAAGCCGTATTGCGATCCGTACCTGCCAGTACCTTCCGAACAATATCCGTGTAAAAGTAATCGAGACTAACAAAGAAAAGAGTCACCGTATAGCTGAGGTTGTCCCTGGAAATGTCTTGATCATCAATGGAGACGGACGCGATACCGATCTGTTGATGCAGGAAGGGATCAAAGATGCACAGGCATTTATCGCACTGACGGATAATTCGAGTACGAACATCTTGGCTTGTCTGGCTGCTAAACGCGCCGGAGTATTCAAGACTATCGCCAAGATCGAAAATATCGACTACATACCTTTAGCGGAGAGCATGGACATCGGCTCGGTTATCAATAAGAAACTGATTGCTGCCAGCCATATCTACCAATTCCTGTTGGATGCAGACGTGTCGAACGTGAAGTGTTTAACTTTTGCCAATGCAGATGTGGCGGAACTTGTTGCTCGTCCCGATTCGAAAATTACCCGTAAGCAGGTAAAAGATCTGAATCTTCCGAAAGATTTGACGTTGGGCGGATTGATTCGTGACGGTGAGCCTATGATGATCAAGGGTGATACACATATCCAAGCTTATGACCACGTTGTGGTGTTCTGTTTGGATACGGCTATGCGTAAATTGGAGGACTACTTTAATTAATTGTCAATGGACAACTCAGGGTTGTCTCTTTTCTCTGTTCAATGTGTCAATTGTTAATAGCATATTATGCTGAACATTCGTTTTATAATTAAGATGTTAGGGATGATGTTCATCCTTGAGACGTTGTTTATGCTGGCTGCAACGGCAGTCGCTTTCTTATATGAAGGAAATGACTTCTATCCGCTTCTTCAGTCGAGTGGTATCATGTTCGGAACGGGAGTCCTTTTTATGCTGATCGGACTACGAGCCAATGAACATACGGCCGGGCGCAGGGAAGGGATGCTGACTGTTACATTGACTTGGGCTCTTTTCTCCCTTTTGGGGATGTTACCATTCTATTTAGGTGGCTATATAGATAATGTGACGGATGCTTATTTCGAAACGATGTCCGGTTTTACGACGACAGGCTCTACCATATTGACCGATATCGAAGCACTTCCGCACGGGATATTGTTTTGGCGGAGCCTTACGCAATGGCAGGGCGGTATTGGAATGATCGTGTTTACCGTAGCGCTGATGCCTATTATCGGAGGTGGGGCTACCCAGATGTTCAATGCCGAGACTCCGGGTATCACGCACGAACGTTTCCGTCCGCGTGTTACCCAGGTGGCCAAGCGCCTGTGGGGAGTTTATTTGTTCCTGACCATTATCCTTATTGGTCTTTTATGGGCGGGTCCAATGGACTTGTATGACGCTGTCAATCATGCGCTCACTTGTATTTCTACAGGTGGCTATTCTACGAAAAATGCCAGTATCGCTTACTGGGACTCTGCCTATATCGAATATATAATTACGATTTTTATGTTTATCGGTGCGACCAATATTACTTTGATATATTTCTTTTTTAACGGTAGGCCCAAGAAGTTATTTGCGGATGAAGAAACACGCTGGTTTTTCTGGTTCGTACTGATTATTACGGCAATATCGACAGTCTGGATCATGTATAAAGGAATTGTGGACGATTTTGGTACAGCTTTTAGGCAAACGGTATTCCAGGTCGTGACATTGGTGTCTACATGTGGGTTTGCAACGGTCGATTATATTCCGTGGGGACCGTTTTTCTGGCTGTTAGCGCTAGTTCTGATGGTGGTATGTGGTTGTGCTGGCTCTACTTGTGGAGGTTTGAAAATGGGCCGTTTTGTGATTTTGACCAAGAACCTCTTTAATGAATTTAAGAAGCAGACGCATCCACATGCCATTATTCCGGTGCGAATGAACGGGCATGCTGTTTCTGGTGATATCGTCCACCGGGTATTGGCGTTCGCTTTTGCCTATATTGCTTTAATATTTGTCAGCTGTATGGTGCTGATGATCGATGGGGTAGGATTTGAGGAGACTATCGGGGCTACTATCTCTTCGATCAGTAACGTTGGACCGGGACTTGGTAGTCTGGGACCGGTCGGAAACTATGCTGATGTTCCGGTGGTATCGAAATGGTTCTTGTCTTTTCTGATGATGGTCGGACGTTTGGAGATCTTTACGGTGCTGACAATCTTGTTGCCGGGGTTTTGGAAACAATAATACCAAAAAAGATAGTTCGGATATACGCTTTTGTCTAATTTTGCGTTATAATAGGTGCGAATCATAAAGACGTAAGATACATGATAGAATATATCAAGGGAGAGATAGTAGAACTGACACCGGCCAGGATGATCTTGGAATGTGCCGGAATCGGTTATGAACTGAATATCTCCTTGAATACATATACTTTTTATAATGGGAAACCGACCGGGAAGATTTACGTGTACGAAGTAATACGTGAAGATGCCCATTTGCTTTTTGGCTTTGCAGGAAAAGATGAGCGCGAACTGTTTCTGATGTTGACTTCCGTGTCGGGAGTCGGTCCCAATACTGCCCGGATGATCCTTTCTTCCCTGTCACCATCCGAATTGATCCGGGTGATTGCTGATAAGAACGAAACAGCTCTGACGTCAGTCAAAGGAATCGGATTGAAAACAGCTCAACGTATTCTAGTTGATCTCAAAAACAAGGTAAAGCCGATAGAGGGAATGACAGTGACAGGTGGCTCCTCTTCTGTCGCTGCCAGTGGTGCTGTCACAGAAGAAGCAGTGGCGGCATTGGTTATGCTTGGATTCCAGAAGGCCGCTTCGCAAAAGGCGGTTAACTCGATATTGAAAGGTTCGCCTGCACTGGCTGTCGAGCAGGTCATTAAAACAGCCCTAAGAATGCTTTAAGCAATGGATAATTGGCAATTGGCAATTTAGGAGAATTTGGAATTGTCGGTTGTCATTGTCTGTTGTCAATTGTCAATTAACATGAGAAGGACACTGAAATTTATACTCTGGATAACAATTCTACTGTTTGGTGCAGGTCTGTATTCTATGAATACGGATTTTCTGGCCTATGAGATGTCGTTGCCGGATACTGAACAGCTGGTCGTTCCGGATGATACGGTGCCGAAGGTGCGCACCCGCTTTCCGGTAGCTAAGACGGTCCCTGAAGAATATCAGGATCTTACCAAGCAGTCACCTGCTGACTTGAAGACGCCGGATAACGTGAAATCAGTGGTCGAATATGATATCAGAACCGGGACATATGTAGTCCGTACCAAGTTAGGTGATGCCGATCTGACTACTCCTATTTCGTTGACCCCTGAGGAATACCAGGATTATAGTTTCCAAAAATCCGTTCAATCCTACTATCGCCAGAAAAACGAGGAAGAATTTCAAAAGGCGGCTAATAAGCAGTTCAACTTAGCTGATATGCAGTTCAATATCGGTGCGGCGGAACGTATCTTTGGGCCGGGCGGTGTCCGGGTGAAAACGCAAGGTTCGGCCGAAGTGGAGTTAGGCTTGAAGCAGAATAAAACCAAAAATCCCTCTTTGCCGGAACGTGCTCGTAACCGTACCTTCTTTAATTTCGATGAGAATGTTCAATTGAATGTACAGGCATCGGTTGGTAGCAAAGTGAATTTCGATATGAACTATAATACCGAAACTTCTTTTGATTTCGACTCCAAAAAACTGAAATTAGCTTATACCGGGGAGGAAGATGAAATTATCAAGTCGCTGGAAGCCGGAAATGTAAGTATGACAACCAGTAACTCCCTAATCAACGGAGGAGCAGCCCTGTTCGGTATGAAAGCGGATCTCCAGTTCGGGAAGCTGCGAGTCAATGCGTTGTTTGCACAGCAGGAGTCGGAATCGAAAACGGTCAGTTCTAAAGGGGGCGTGCAGACAAAACCTTTCGAATTGACGATTGACCAGTATGACGAGAATCGTCACTTTTTCCTGTCACACTATTTTCGTGACCGCTATGATGAGGCGGTGAAGAACCTGAATACGATTTCCTCTCCCGTCACGATCAGCAAGGTGGAAGTTTGGGTGACAAACAAACGGGCTACTTATGACCAGGCGCGTAACGTGGTCGCTTTTGCCGATCTGGCCGAGCATGATAATATTTCGAATACGGCGGTCGTTTCTCCTTCGGGGGCGCTGTCTATCCCCTATAATAATACGAATACATTATATAATACCCTTAACCAACAATTTACCGGTGCTCGTGATATCAGCACGGTAAATCAGGCGTTGGGAGGAACTTTTGTTAACGGTACGGAGTATGAAGAAGTGGAAAGCGCTCGTTTGCTGGATGCGTCCGAATATACGGTCAATACGAAGTTGGGGTATATCTCGCTGAAAACACAGTTGCAGGCAGATGAGGTATTGGCTGTCGCTTACAATTATACTTATTCGGATGGAAAGACTTATCAGGTTGGTGAGTTCTCGACTGACAATCCTTCATCGGCTGCCTCTTGCCTGTATGTGAAGTTGTTGAAAGGAATTACCATGTCGCCTGATATGCCTTTTTGGGACCTGATGATGAAAAATATCTATTCATTAGGAGCTTACTCTGTCCAAAAAGAGAAGTTCAAGTTGAATATCATGTATCAAAGCGATACAACCGGTACGTATGTCAACTATTTGCCGGAAGGGGCGATTGCCAACCAAATCTTGTTACGAGTGCTGAACCTGGATAGCTATGATTCCAACAATCAGCCGCATCCGGATGGTATATACGACTTTATTGAAGGTGTGACCGTCCTTGCCGATAATGGGAAAATTATTTTTCCAAGTGTGGAACCATTCGGCTCCTATCTGCGTAAAAAGATTAACAATGATGCGATTGCTGACAAATATGTATTCCAGGAACTCTACGACTCGACATTGACTGTCGCCAGACAGATTGCTGAAAAGAATAAGTTCAAACTGGAGGGGGAATACAAAGCCTCTTCGGGTGCCGAGATACAGTTGGGAGCTTCCAACGTAGCGCGAGGTTCAGTGAAAGTAACGGCTGGAGGAGCGATATTAACCGAGAATGTAGATTATACTGTTGACTATACTTCCGGCGTGGTAACGATCCTGAACGAAAGTATTATTTCTGCAGGCACGCCGGTCAGCGTCTCGCTGGAAAACCAGACAGCCTATAACATGCAGCGTAAGACCATGATGGGATTGGACTTGAACTATCAGTTCAACTCGAATCTGATGGTAGGCGCTACCATCATGCACATGTCCGAAATGCCGTTGACCACCAAGACGACGATGGGCGACGAAGCGATAAAGAATACGCTCTGGGGTGTCAATATGGCTTATAAGGGCGAGAGTCAGTGGCTTACCAATATGTTCGACAAGCTGCCGTTGCTGAACCTAAGCAAACCCAGTCAGATATCTTTCAATGCGGAGTTCGCTCATTTGATTGCCGGGCATTACGAAAACAAGAACACGGGGGGATATTCGTATCTGGATGACTTCGAGTCGACACAGAGCAATTTCGACCTCTCCGACCCTTATCCCTGGCAGTTGTCCAGTGTGCCTTATGACGATGGTACGCCCCAATTGTTCCCGGAAGCTGGACTGACCAATAATATCGATTACGGGAAAAGTCGTGCTTTGCTTGCTTGGTACACGATCGACGGATTGTTCACGCGTAAAAATTCTTCTTTGCGTCCGAAATATATTACGACAAAAGATTTGTCCAACCATTATGTCCGTGCTATCGAGACGAGAGAGTTGTTCCCGCAACGGCAGCAAAGCATGAGTGAAAGTAATACGTTGACAGTTCTGAACATGGCTTACTATCCGCAGGAACGCGGACCGTATAACTTGGATGCCGATAATATTAATCCTGACGGAACATTGCAAAACCCGGAAAAGCGTTTCGGTGGAATGATGCGAAAGATAGACCAGAGTGACTTTGAGACGGCGAATGTCGAATATATCGAATTTTGGATGCTTGATCCGTTCATTTATGATCGTCAGACAACAGGGGGGGATCTGTATTTTAATTTGGGTGAGATATCGGAAGACATATTGAAGGATGAAAAGAAGTTCTTCGAAAACGGATTGCCAATCGATGGCGATACGTCTAAGGTCGATTATACTGTTTGGGGTAAGGTTCCAAAACAGCAGAGTACAGTTTATGCCTTCGACAATACGGCAGGTGCACGTCTGTTGCAGGATGTCGGCCTGAACGGTTTATCCTCGGATGAAGAAAAGGAATATCCGGCTTACCAGGATTATCTGAATAAATTACGCCAGAAATTGAATGCGGTAACCCTAACCGAGATGGAGAACGATCCGTTACAGCTGTCCCCTTTCTTTGATCCGGCCGGTGACAAGTTCCACTATTTTCGTGGTTCGGACTATGATTCTCAGGAGGTGGATATCTTAACACGTTACAAACGCTATAATGGAACGGAAGGAAACTCGAAAGATATCAACGATTCGGGCGAGCGCTACAGCACTTCTTCCAAGACCGTGCCTGATGTAGAAGACATCAATCAGGACAATACTCTGAATAAAAATGAAAAATATTTCGAATACAAAGTCAGGATAACTCCGCAGGATACGGTTGTCGGTGAAAACTTCATTGCGGATAAACGTACTTCATCAGTAAGATTGGCGGATGGTACGACAGAATCCGTTACCTGGTATCAATTTAAGATTCCGGTAAAACAATACCAGCGTCGTGTGGGGGCAATCAATGATTTCAAGACGATTCGTTTCATGCGTATGTATATGACAGGATTTAAGGAATCGGTCGTGTTGCGCTTCGGTACTCTGCAATTGGTACGCGGAGAATGGCGATCCTACGAGCAGGATTTGTCCGATCCGAAGATGCCGCCCGCAGTGAAGGGTAAATTGGAAGTCTCGACTGTCAATATCGAGGAAAACAGTGACAGGGATCCGGTCAGCTATACATTGCCCCCGGGCGTCAGCCGTGTACTGGATCCAAGCCAGCCTCAGATCCGTCAGGAGAACGAACAGGCGCTTTCTTTAAAGATAACGGACCTTGCCGCTCAAGATGCACGTGCCGTGTATAAGAATACGAATTATGATTTGCGGCAGTATAAGCGCTTGCAACTGTTTACACATGCCGAGGCTCCGAAATTGGATGTAAACGATCTTGCAGATGGCGATCTCGCTGTTTTTATCCGCCTGGGATCGGACTATAAGAATAACTATTACGAATATGAAGTACCGTTGAAATTGACTCCGCACGGGGAGTATAACTATAACAATTCGGAACACCAGAAAATCGTTTGGCCGGCAGAAAACATGCTGAATTTCCGTTTGGAGATTTTGACGGACCTAAAACTGGAGCGTAACCGGGAAAAACGGTCCGGTACGAATGGAGTGTCTTTCCAGACTGTCTATTCTGGTAGGGATCCGGACAACGATGGCAATACGATCCGTGTCAAAGGTAATCCGAGTCTTTCCGAAGTGAAGACAGTCATGATCGGTGTGCGTAACGTGCGTAATAAGTTGAAGAGTGGGGAAGTTTGGGTGAACGAATTGCGCCTGACCGACTTCAATGAAGAAGGTGGATGGGCGGCCAATGCGAATTTGAATGTTGCGCTTTCCGACTTGGGAACGGTGAATGTGGGCGGACGTATCGAAACGGCTGGTTTCGGTGCTCTCGACCAGTCGTTGAACGAACGCCGGATGGAAGACTTCAAACAGTATAACGTGGCGACCTCTATCGAATTGGGTAAGCTGTTCCCGGAAAAGGCGCAAGTCAGTATCCCGTTCTATTATGCTTATTCGAAGGAAACATATGATCCAAAATACAATCCGCTGGATCAGGATGTCAAGTTGAAGGATGCTATCGACAAGGCGGAAACGAAAGCCGAGAAGGACTCGATTCGTAATTATTCTCAAGATAGGACGGTTATCAAGAGTGTTTCGTTTAATAATGTGCGTGTGAATATCAAGAGTAAGAATCCGATGCCTTATGATCCGGCAAACTTTACACTCGGATATTCGTACAGTATTAATGATAAGAAAAATCCGGAAACGGAATATGAAACGACGAAAGACTATCGTGCTAATTTTGCCTATAGCTATGTGCCTTATGTCAAGCCGATCAAGCCATTCGATAAGTTATTGAAGAAAAACAACGGCTATACGCGCTATGCCAAACAACTGGCGTTTAATGTGGCCCCGTCTATCAACTTCCAGACGGCCATGATGCGTAATTATTACGAAATAAAATTACGCGATCTGACAGGAGCAGCAACAGGTGTCACTAACGATATTCCGGTGACATTCAGCCAGAACTTCTATTGGGACCGTGCTTTCAGTTTGAACTGGGCTTTTACGAATAACCTGAACATAACGTTCAGTTCCGGTACGAATGCCCGTATCGAAGAACCGTATGTGCAGGTGAATAAGGAGCTGAACCCGGACGGTTACCAGTTATGGAAAGATTCCGTGAAGAAGAGCATCGCTGACCTGGGAACCCCGATGAAATATGACCAGCAGTTTATGGCGACCTGGCAGTTGCCGTTGCAGCTGATCCCGGTTCTGGATTGGACCAATGCTTCTTTGAGCTACAATGCTACTTACAACTGGGATCGTGGAGCGACGGTAAGCGAAGATATCGAGATGGGTAATACGATCAAGAACCAGCGTCAGTTCGATTTGCAGGCGAACTTGAACCTGTTATCTCTCTACAACAAAAACAAATATTTGAAGAAGATCAACCAGAAGTTTAACAATACCCGGACTACGGCTAAAAAAACGGAGAAGAAGAAAAAGCCGAAATTGGAAAAAGAAATTGTCTTGAGTCCGGACAGCGCTACGGTTGTCGAGCATGGTATGTTTACGAAAAAGGTGCAAATCACGGCCAGAAGAACGGACGGGCGTGTCTACAAAGTCAAGTTCAAGCCGATCAACTTCGCACAGGTTAAGATTTTGAACCAAGACACGGTGCGCTTGAAGTTGACGATCATACCGGGACCGGCCCCTACTGAGGATTTTCTTTACAAGGCGGTTGAACACAGTGCCCGCTTTTTGATGATGGTGCGCCGTTTCAATATTCAGTTTACGAACTCTGCCGGTATGATGCTGCCCGGTTTCCGTCCGGAGATCGGTGATATCTTTGGCCAGGGACGTTCTTCATTCGGACTTTCCCCGGGGATCGGTTTTGCGTTCGGTGACGTGCGTCGTAGCTATATAGACGAGGCATATGAAAAAGGCTGGTTGATTACGGATACCGAGAGAGACGTGAATGCCGCAGTCATGACCAGTACGAAAAATCTGAATATACGGGCGAACCTCGAACCGATCACTGGATTGAAGATCGACTTGACGGCTCTTCGCAACGATACGCGTAATACGGAAATACAATTTATGTATGAAGGTATGCCGGAGATTATGGGGGGAAACTTTACCATGACGACAATCGCGTTGGGAAGCGCATTCGGAGGCAGTGGCAATGCTATGAATAACTATTCTTCGAAAGCCTTTGACAAGTTGTTGGCAAACCGCGAGATCATTGCCCAACGTATCGAAAGCAAGTATTCCGGCTTGAAATATCCGGATGTGGGCTTTATCCATGATAAAGGCTTGGGAGGAATGCCTTATAATCCGGGAACAGATAATGTGAACGGCGTCAACCGGAATTCGGCGGATGTCCTGATTCCTGCATTTCTGGCCGCTTATACCGGTAAGGACCCGAAGAAGGTAGGCTTGACGGCTTTCCCTTCGTTGAAGAGCATGTTGCCTAACTGGCGCGTTACTTACGACGGCTTGATCAAGATTCCGGCTGTCAAGAAATATTTCAAGAGCTTGACGTTGAGTCACCAGTACCGTTGTTCTTATTCGGTAGGTGCTTTCACATCCTTCTTGAATTGGGTGGATGCCGGGCAGGACGGACTGGGATATATCCAGTCGATTCTGAACGATAACCCGACACCATCGTCTCCTTATTCGATTTCGTCTGTCAGCCTTACCGAAGCGTTTAGTCCTTTGTTGGGTGCAGATGCGACGCTGTTGAATAACGTGACGGTTCGGGCGGACTATTCGACTACCCGCAATTTAAGCCTGAACACGACATCCTACCAATTGGTCGAAGCACTTTCCAAGAAAGTGACGATCGGTTTGGGTTACAAATATGCCGAGTTCAACAAGGTTTTGAAGATGAAGAAAACGCGTGATTTCAGCAATGACCTCACCGTTCGCCTTGATTTCTCGTTCAACAAGATGCAGTCGTTGATTCGTAAAATCGACACTCAACTGACGCAGGCTACTAGCGGTAACATCGCAAAGACAATCTCCTTCTCGGCTGATTACGGTTTGAGCCGTGCGTTGACGGTCCGTGCATTCTATGATATTCAGATCAATGAACCGTTGATATCGAGTGCATCCTATCCGACTTCAAACTCAAACTACGGTATCAGTTTGCGGTTCTCTCTTGCACAATAATCCAGTTTCTCTATCACTCTATCACACTTTGTTTTGCAAGCATTGACAAACATGGTGTGCAAGGAGTGATACATACCGGATTCCTGTATCACACTTGTATCACTACCTGCCGTTGAAACGGGTAGCCGGTAGTGTTTACAAAAACGCAGGGAACCGTGCCGATATATATCTGTGTGGAGATAGTTTCCTCAACATAAAGGTCCTTTTTTACTAAAACAAGTAGGAAAAGAACGAAAAGCAAGCAGAAAAGTTTGGAAACATGCCCATCTTCTGCCTTTCTACACCCGGATGTTACCGCTCTCCACACCCGGATGTCCGGAATGGCTACACCCGGATGTCCGGAACTCGTACTTCTTACCAATCAATCTTTTGAATACCTTTGCTTTGGAGGAAAGTATTCGCCTTGCTGAAGTGTTTACAGCCGAAGAAACCATGGTCAGCAGAGCGTGGAGACGGATGCACGGTTGTCAGCACCAAGTGTTTATGGGTGTCGATAAGGGCGATCTTCTCTTTTGCATAACTTCCCCACAGCATGAATACCAGATTCTCACGTCCATCGCTCAATTTCTTTATCACTGCATCTGTAAAAGTTTCCCATCCCATATTCCGATGTGAGCCGGTTTCGTGAGCCCGTACAGTCAGGACCGAGTTCATAGGAAACACGCCTTGCTCTACCCAACGGTCCAGATTGCCGGATGTGGGGATCGGTTTGCCTAAGTCTTGGTGTATTTCTTTGAATATGTTGGCCAGTGATCCAGGAATGGGAACTCCTTGCGGGACGGAGAAGCAGACTCCGTAATATTGCCCCGGATTGGGATAAGGGTCTTGTCCAAGTATAACAACCTTCACTTTCTCGAATGGACAGGCATTAAAAATATGGAAGATCTGGTGTCCGGGAGGAAGCACATGTGCGCTTCTGTATTCGTTCTTGACAAATGTGACCAACTGCTCAAAGTATGGCTTATCAAATTCTTCCTGAAGGCGTTTTCGCCAGCTTTCTTCTATTTTGACATTCATGGCATAGCATGTTAATTGGGACAATGCAAAAGTATATAATTTACAAGAGATTATCAAGAAGACAACAAAGATACGACGGATATCTTATCCGGATATTGACTTAATTCTACAATAAATGTGTATAGTCACAAACTCCCTGAAAATATTTCAGAATAAACACAAACTTATCTTTCAAAGAGATTCAAATTGTATCTTCTTTTTGAAATAAACAAATAAAAAACTGACAGCCACCGATAAGTTAACTATATTTGTCAGCAGATAAGAAGTTACATGCAAAAAAATGACAAAATAAAACTTAATTCCTACCTGGCTCCCCTTTCCTTTTTATATGGAATTGGGATATGGTTGCGAAATCGACTTTTTGATTGGGGTATTTTACATTCCGAACAATATTCTATTCCTGTGATCTGCATAGGAAATTTATCTGTAGGAGGAACGGGTAAAACTCCCCATACAGAATATATCATACGTTTACTGAAAGATAAATATCGCATTGCAGTATTAAGCCGAGGGTACAAAAGAAAAACATCGGGGTTTATTCTTGCTGATTCTGAAAGTTCCAGTTTGGAGATCGGAGATGAACCTTTTCAAATGAAAAATAAATTTCCGGATATACTTGTCGCTGTCGACGCTAATCGCCGCCGGGGGATTCAAAATCTTTTATCCCTCCCTGAAAAAGACAGACCTGAAGTAATTCTGTTAGATGATGCATATCAACATAGATATGTGCACCCTTCCCTTTCGATCGTGTTGAGTGACTACCATCGTTTATTTTATAATGATAAACTAATGCCTACCGGACACCTGAGAGAACCGATAAGTAATATAAACCGAACAGATATCGTGGTTGTTACTAAATGCGACGAAGATATGAAGCCGATCGATTTTCGTATTATTGAAGAAAATATGAAGTTGCGGGCTCACCAGTTACTTTTTTTTACCAGCATCGTTTATGGAGAAGTCAAACCTGTATTCCCCTCGGAAGCTCGTTTCTTAAACCATAAAAATATTGGAAAAGAAGATGATATATTGTTGATATCAGGTATTGCAGTTCCCACTCCATTTATTCGTGAGGCAGAAAAGTATTCAAATAAAGTGTTGCCGGTCGTTTTTCCTGATCATCATACGTTTAGCAAGTCAGATTTCAAGAAATTGGATGTGATATTCGAAAAGATGACTTCACCTGGAAAATTGATTTTAGTAACAGAAAAAGATGCAGCACGTTTAAAAAACAGTCTTCTTGTTCCGGAAAGTTGGAAGAAATATTTATATTATCTACCGATTGTAATCAGGTTTTACAATGAGCAGAGTTTTAATGAGACAATAAAAAAACATATTATCACATTTCCTAAAAATAATATATTACAAAACAAATATGAGTAACAGGACAGAAATATCAACATTAGGCGAATTCGGTTTGATTCGCCACCTAACTGACAGGATTGAAATAAAGAATAATAGTACGATAAAGGGCGTAGGCGATGATGCGGCAATCCTCTCCTATGAGGATAGACAAGTGCTTGTCACCACCGATCTATTATTGGAAGGTATTCATTTCGACTTGACTTATGTACCTTTAAAACATCTCGGATATAAATCGGCTGTTGTAAATTTCTCCGATATTTATGCCATGAACGGCCAGCCTAAGCAGATCACTGTATCACTTGGTATTTCCAAACGTTTTTCTGTTGAGGATGTAGAAGATTTTTATGCTGGGCTAAAGTTGGCCTGTGATGTATATGGAGTCGATATTGTCGGAGGAGACACTTCTGCTTCTTTAACAGGGCTTTGTATCAGTATCACTTGTATTGGGGAAGGAGAAAGAGACAAAGTTGTTCTTCGCAGTGGAGCCCAAGAAACGGATTTGATATGTGTTTCCGGGGATTTAGGAGCTGCTTATATGGGATTGCAATTATTAGAACGCGAAAAAAGGATATTTAAAGGTGAAAAAGATTTCACACCGGATTTTACAGGCAAAGAATATCTGTTGGAACGTCAATTGAAGCCGGAAGCTCGTAAAGATATTATAGAGATGCTTCGTCATGCGGGGATTATCCCTACAGCAATGATGGACATATCAGACGGTCTGTCTTCCGAACTTTTGCATATTTCAAAAGAAAGTAATGTCGGATGTCGCGTATATGAAGATAGAATTCCTATCGATTATCAGACGGCTGCAATGGCTGAACAATTTAATATGAATTTGGTAACTGCAGCTTTAAATGGCGGTGAAGACTATGAATTACTTTTCACTGTTCCTCTCACTGATCATGATAAAGTATCTGAAATGAAAGGTGTTAAAAACGGTGCCATAGCTCAGTTGGTAGAGCAAAGGACTGAAAATCCTTGTGTCCCCGGTTCGATTCCTGGTGGCACCACTTGATAAAATGCTAATTGCTGATAATAAGGCGATTAGCGTTTTTTGCTTTGTTTCGGATTTGGATAATTGATGCTACTTTGGTACTACACAAAATTCTACACAGCAGCAACACTTAGGTGGTGATATTTGTTTATTATAGGAAAAGTGCGTTTATTTGTAATTCGTATTAACTAATTAAGGAAAAAAGTATGAAGAAGATTGTTGGGCTTATATTGTTGGCGGTGATGGTGTTGATTGCCGTACCTGCGAAATCCCAGATTAAGTTCGGTATAAAAGGCGGTTTGAATATTTCCTCTGTCCATTTCAACAAGGATCTCGTCGGAAAGGATAATGTGACTGGATTTAATATTGGTCCGATGGTGGAGGTAATGGCTCCGATAATGGGAGTCGGTTTTGATGCAGCTATCCTATATTCGCAAAAAGGGATAGGTGTGAAGAGTGAGAAAGACATAAAGAACGATTATATAGATGTTCCGGTTAACTTGAAATGGAAATTCGGCTTGCCTATTATCAAAGGATATCTGGCGGCTGGTCCGTATGTCGGTTTCCGTGTGGGTGGCGATAAGTTATGGGATATTCCGGGATCAGTCGGAGACCAGTTGAAGGCAAAAAGCTTTAATGCTGGTTTGAATCTGGGTGCCGGTGTGGAGCTGATCAAACATTTGCAGGTAGGTTTCAATTATGCTCTTGGTTTGACGGATGATTATAGTGCATCAAAATTGGAATTAAACGGTAAGAACCGAGGGTGGTCGATTACGGCTGCCATCCTGTTCTAAAAAGAATAAAGAATATCTGATAGCAGATAAACAGAGGCCGGACTTTAGCAGTCCGGCCTTTTTTGTTACTTTTGGCATCGCTATGAACATTGTTCGTATAAATAAGAATAAGAATGAAGTACGCAGACGTTATACTCCCGCTCCCGTTGGAGAATAGCTATACCTATAGCATACCATCCGATCTGGAACAAGCGGTAATACCCGGTTGCCGAGTGATCGTCCATTTCGGAAAGAAGCGTTATTATACGGCTATCGTCATGGATGTGCATGAGCGTGGGATCGATAGCCAGTACGAGACAAAGGAGATTTATGCTTTGCTGGATGCCACGCCTGTGCTCCGTCGTCCGCAACTTCGTTTTTGGAAATGGATCGCATCCTATTATTTGTGTAAATTAGGAGATGTTTACAAGGCCGCTTTGCCTTCCGGGCTAAAACTGGAGAGTGAAACGGCTGTTACTTATAATGAAGATTTCGAAGCCGACGGGTCCTTGCGTCCAAATGAGCAGGCTGTGTTGGATGCCTTTACCGGTGTTTGGAAACTGACGGTTTCCGAATTGGAAAAGAAAACCGGGCTACGGAATGTCGTACCTGTTGTCGCCTCCCTGATGGCTAAAGGTGCGGTTGAGGTGAGCGAGGAATTAAAACGGGGCTTTATGCCGAAAATGCAGACCTTTATTCGTCTTGCCGAGGTGTATAAGGATGAAGAAAAATTACAGGCCGTGTTTGCGGACTTCAAGCGGGCGAAGAAGCAGGAACACTTGCTGATCTGTTTTCTAGAACTCAGTCATGCGCTTAATCCGGCACTGGTACGCGAATTGTCGAAGAAGGAATTGTTGGAGAACTGCGGTTGTTCTCCAGCCATATTGGACGGTGTGCTGAAGCGAGGTGTGCTGGAAAGTTATGAAAAAGAGGTAGGAAGGTTGCAGGTTCCGGTTTGCCGTTTACAGCCCTTGAACCCTTTAAGTGAGGCGCAGAGGAAGGCTTACGGGGAAATACATGATATTTTCCGGGAGAAAGAAGTCTGTCTCTTGCACGGTGTTACTTCCAGTGGAAAGACGGAAATCTATGTGCGGCTGATCGATGAGGTGCTGAAGATGGGACGCCAGGTTTTGTATATGCTGCCTGAGATTGCCATCACCACCCAGATCACGGAACGGCTGGCCAAGTTGTTCGGCGACAAGTTGCTGGTTTATCATTCCAAATTTTCTGATAACGAACGGGTGGAAGTTTGGAACCGTTTGCTGCATACGGGCGAGCCGATGCTAGTGTTAGGCGTTCGTTCCTCTTTGTTTTTGCCATTCAAGGATCTAGGTCTGATTATTATAGACGAGGAGCATGAGAATACCTATAAGCAGCAGGACCCGGCTCCGCGTTATCATGCCCGCAATGCAGCCTTGGTGTTAGCCGGTATGCATGGGGCGAAAACATTGTTGGGCTCCGCTACCCCTTCCATTGATTCTTATTTTAATGCCACTACCGGCAAATATGGTCTGGTGGAACTGACTACCCGTTATGGCGACCGGCTGATGCCGGAAATACTGACGGTCGATATCAAGGAGTTGAGGCGTAAGAAGATAATGAAAGACACGCTTTTTTCGCCGGTCTTGGTAGAAAAGTTGAGCGAGGCGTTAGGAAAGGGAGAGCAAGTGATCCTGTTCCAGAACCGCCGGGGATTCGCTCCGGTGATCGAGTGCAAGGAGTGCGGTTGGGTTCCCCATTGTGTCAATTGCGATGTCAGCCTGACATACCATAAGTTTCGTAATGAGTTGGTATGCCACTATTGCGGATATAAAATCCAGTTGCCTCATCAATGCCCGGAATGCCAGAGCCCGGAACTTCGTACGATGGGGTTCGGGACTGAGATGGTGGAGGAAGAGATTGCTACTCTCTTCCCTTCCGCCAAGGTCGAGCGTCTGGATTTCGATACCGCCCGTACCCGTGCGGCCTATGAGCGGATCATCGCGGACTTTGAGAAAGGTAAGACACAGATATTGATCGGAACTCAGATGCTCTCGAAAGGTCTGGATTTCGGGAACGTCAGTGTGGTCGGTATCCTGAATGCCGATAGCCTGATGAACTTCCCGGATTTCCGTGCCCATGAGCGCGCCTTCCAGTTGATGGTACAGGTGAGCGGCCGTGCCGGAAGGCGGGATAAGCGGGGAACGGTTGTCCTGCAAACTTCTCAGCCTGACCATCCGCTAATCCGGATGGTAGAACGTTTCGCCTATAAGGAAATGGTACGTCTTCAATTGGGTGAGCGGAGCATGTTCCGTTATCCGCCTTACTATCGTTTGATAGTGATAGTCTTGCGTAGTCGGAATGATTCGATCCTGCAGGAACTATCTGTTTTGTATGCCGAGAACCTGCGTCGTCGTTTGGGCGAACGCGTGCTGGGTCCGGTCACTCCGCCGATAACCCGTGTGCAAACTCTCCATATCCGGAAAATCGTTTTAAAGATAGAGATTGCCGCTGCAATTGCTCCGGTACGTGAGATACTGGAATCGGTACACACTGAAATGCAACGCTACTTGCCGTTTAAGCAGTTGATCGTGCACTATGATGTAGATCCGGCTTGAGAGTCGGTTGTCAGGAGAAATTAATCCCGAGTCAATAGCCGGGGGATTAATCCCCCGGTGTAAATTGTAAATTAAGAATGATGGAAGAGAAGAAAGGAGAATATAAGATATTGTTTGTGTGTCTGGGAAATATTTGCCGGTCACCGTCGGCTGAGGCCGTGATGAAGAAGTTGGTTCAGGATGCGGGACTGGATGGCCGGATCAAGATCGATTCTGCCGGTATTATTGGGTATCACGCAGGAGAAAAAGCCGATCCGCGTATGCGCTCGCATGCGGCCCGTAGGGGATATAAGTTAGATTCGGTCTCCCGTCCGGTATGTACGGAAGACTTTTTCGACTTCGACCTGATTATCGGAATGGACAACCGTAACATAGACGATCTGAAACGGAAAGCCCCGGATTTGGAATCCGTGGAAAAGATACATCAGATGACGGAATATTCCCAGAACAAGCTGTATGACCATGTCCCCGATCCGTACTATAGTGGAGCGGAAGGTTTCGAGCTGGTCCTTGATCTGCTGGAGGATGCTTGCGCTGGGCTACTGGATGAGCTTGTACAGTTTATTTCTTCAAATCCGGATAACTGATTCGTGTATGGTACATGATCTTCAGTTTTTCCACAAAGACATTCTTAACCGTTTCCACATCCTTGAACGTCAGCGGGGCATTACGCATCAGTCCGTCGGCAATCTGTCCGTCTATGATCTTGTCGACTAAGGCACGAATGTTTTCTTCCGTGTGTTCTTTCAGGCTACGGGAGGCCGCTTCTACGGAATCAGCCATCATCAGGACGGCAGTCTCTTTCGAGAACGGGTTCGGCCCCGGATAGGTGAAAGCCTCTTCGTCTATTTCGTGGTCGGGATACTGGTTTTTGAAAGAGTTATAGAAGTATTTGGCTTTTCCGCGTCCGTGATGGGTACGGATAAAATCGATGATGGCTTTTGGCAACATTGCTTTTTCTGCGATCTTGACACCGTCGTTCACATGATTGATAATGATTTTCGCGCTTTGGTCGAACGATAGCTGGCTGTGCGGATTGATACTGCTTTGGTTTTCGGTAAAGAATGCCGGATTCGCCATCTTACCGATATCATGATACATGGCTCCTGTACGTACGAGCTGCGCGTTTGCTCCGATAGCGGCAGCCGCTTCCGACGCTAAGATCGACATCTGCAAAGAATGTTGGAAGGTTCCCGGAGATATTTCGGACAGCTTTTTTAGGATCGGCGTATTGATGTTGGAGAGTTCGACCAACGTAATGCTGGACACATAACCGAATGTCTTTTCCAGCATATAGACTAATATGTAAGTAAACATCAGCAGGATAAAATTGATGCCGAAATAGAGCATCATCATCCAGTTGATCTTCTTGAAGTCCGCTTCCTGGTAGATGGACAGGCTGATGTAGCAGAGCGCATAGGACATGAAGATGAAGAAAGCGCAGCGGATCAGTTGGGAACGTTCGTATAAATCCCTCAAGCTGAATGTCACGACCATGCCGGCAATCACCTGTAGCAACAGGAATTCGTGCGGGAAAGGCACCATCAGTGAGCAGATCAGCACGATGATCAGGTGTGTGAACAGCGCCGTGCGCGAGTCGAAGAACGTGCGCACGACAATCGGCACGATAGCGAACGGGAGGATATAGACATTGAACAACCCGTACGTCACGCAAAGCTCTGTTAGTATGCAGCTCACGAATACGCATAGTACGAGGAAAAGCGCATTCCTCCTGTTATGCAGGATTTTCAACCGGAAAGACCACAGGTACAGCCAGAAGCAGAAGAGAATACCGAATACCAGCACGAACTGGCCTCCCATGATGATACCTTGCCGTTGGGCTCCTCCAGACTTGGTCTCGTGTACGATCTTAAGGGAACGGAGCACATTGTAAGTATGGTTGTCGATGATTTCGCCCCGGTCGACGATACGTTCTCCTGCCTGTATCATGCCGTTGGCCAGTGGGATGCTGTTCAGGATATCTTCCCTGACTTTTTCCGACATCGTCTTGTCGTATGTGATATTTTCCACCAAATAATTGTTGATATCGCAAGATTGCAATACCGACTTGTCCAGATAAGAGGGGCAATTGTTGATGATAAACTCATACGCCGTCTTGACTGTAAAAAAATCGCTACTGTAATGGGGGTGCGCTACGCTGCCCGCGAGCAGGTTGATGCGGGGATATTCCTCCTTCTTGAGTTCATCCATGTCCTGGGTAGAAATGATACCATCCCGGTATAGCTTTTGCAAGCTGTTTTCGATATACTGCATATAGGCCGGAGTCGCCCGGTTTCTCAGCGTGCCCTGATAGTCGGCGCGTAGTTTGTCTATCTCTTCAGATTCGATTGTGGTATCCAGTCGGTAATAAGGCTCGAACTTTTTGAGAGCGCTGTCGCGTTCGGCCTGTACTTCCGCATCAGTCTTGTAGATTGGGAAGTCGCTCGGAGCGGTAAGCAACCCGTACCGCCAAGGTTTTCCTTCATAGAATTGGTAACGGAATTTTCCTTCCCTCGGAAAGAAGTAAGCGATCAACAAGGCCGCCACAATAAAATAGACACTCGGATGTATGCTATAGTTATTTGCTTTCATAATGTTCTGTTTTATGTATTGAAAGGCGAAATGTACATAAAAAAGTTTACTAAGAGAAAAAAAAGGGCTACTTTTGCCGCAGTAAACGGAATTATGATTTATGAATTGTGATTTATGCGTTGTTATAAATCACAATTCATAAATCACAAATCATAAATCACATAGAAAGATTATGACTCAAAGGAAAGTTAGAGTCCGATTTGCACCGAGTCCCACTGGGGCCTTGCATATCGGAGGTGTTCGTACAGCTTTATACAATTATCTATTTGCCAAACAGAATGGTGGAGATCTGATTCTCCGTATTGAAGATACCGACTCGCAGCGTTTTGTTCCCGGAGCGGAAGCCTATATTATAGAAGCGCTTACCTGGTTGGGGATCAAGTTTGACGAAGGTGTCGGCTTCGGAGGCGAATACGGGCCTTACCGTCAGAGCGAACGCAGGGATATTTACAAGAAGTATGTCGATCAGTTGTTGGACGCCGGTTGTGCTTATATCGCATTCGATACCCCCGAAGAGTTGGATGCCAAACGGAAGGAAATTCCCAATTTCCAGTATGATGCGTCTACCCGTATGCAGATGCGCAACTCGCTGACTCTTTCCGAAGAAGAAGTGAAGTCCTTGATCGATGCTGGCAATCAGTATGTGGTCCGTGTCAAGATCGAACCGGATGAGAACATCCATGTGAACGACCTGATCCGTGGAGAAGTAATTATCAACTCTTCTATCCTGGACGATAAAGTCTTATATAAATCAGCCGACCAGTTGCCCACTTACCATTTGGCCAATATCGTGGACGATCATTTGATGGAAGTGACGCACGTGATCCGTGGTGAAGAATGGTTGCCGAGTGCCCCGCTTCACGTACTGTTGTACCGTTATTTCGGATGGGAAGACACGATGCCCCGGTTCGCACACCTGGCTTTGCTTTTGAAACCGGAAGGCAACGGCAAGTTGAGCAAGCGTGACGGTGACCGCCTGGGCTTCCCGGTGTTCCCGTTGGAATGGCATGACCCGAAGAGCGGTGAGGTTTCTTCTGGTTATCGCGAGAGCGGTTACCTGCCCGAAGCGGTTGTCAACTTCCTGGCCTTGTTGGGATGGAATCCTGGTAATGATCAGGAAGTAATGAGCATGGACGAACTGATCCATAGCTTCGATCTGAGCCGTTGCAGCAAGAGCGGAGCCAAATTTGATTATGAAAAGGGAAAATGGTTCAACCATCATTATATCCAGGCTATGGACAATAAGGAAGCCGCTGCCCTCTTTATGCCGATCCTCGAAAGCCACGGCGTGAAAGCAGACCCAGCCTATGTGGAGAAGGTCGTAGCCATGATGAAAGACCGTGCCACCTTTATCAAGGACTTGTGGGATCTTTGCTCGTTCTTCTTCATCGCTCCGACGGAATATGATGAAAAGACACGCAAAAAACGCTGGAAGGAAGACAGTGCCGCCCAGCTTGCCGAACTGATCGAAGTGCTTCGCGCACGTGAACCGTTCGATATCGAAGGTACGGAAGAAGAGGTAAAAGCCTGGATTGAAAGCAAAGGCTACCATTTGGGAAATATAATGAATGCAACTCGTCTGGCCCTTGTCGGTGAAGGCAAAGGTCCGCATATCTTCGACATAACGGAAGCCTTGGGTAAGGAAGAGTCTATCCGCCGCATCCAGAGAGCGATAGATAAATTGTCAATTGACAATTGATAATTCTTTTATCATGTACAGCTTACTCATACATTTCTATGCCTTTATTGTCGCTATGATTTCTCCTTTCCACCGGAAGGCACGCCTGATGCGTTTCGGTCAGTGGAAGACGAATAGCATTTTGCGTGAGAAGATAGACCGGAATGCGAAGTACATCTGGTTTCATGCTTCTTCGTTGGGAGAGTTTGAGCAAGGGCGTCCTATGATCGAAAAGGTCAAGGCGCAATATCCGGAATATAAGATATTGCTTACATTCTTTTCTCCCTCAGGCTATGAAGTGCGGAAAAACTATAACGGGGCGGATATCGTTTGCTATCTGCCTTTCGATACGCCTTACCGGGTAAAGAAGTTCCTGAATCTGGCGAATCCTGCTGTGGCTGTTTTCATCAAGTATGAGTTTTGGGGAAACTATTTGCGTGAGTTGAAGAAGCGGGGAATCCCGGTTTATATCATTTCAGCGATCTTCCGTCCCGACCAGTTGTTCTTTCAATGGTTCGGAGTTCCTTACCGAAAGATGCTGTACTGCTTTACGCATTTGTTTGTGCAGGACGAACGTTCGAAGGAACTGCTTGGGCAATATGGCATCCGTAACGTGACGGTCTACGGCGATACCCGTTTCGACCGTGTGTTGGACGTGCGTAATCAGGCGCGTGAGTTGCCAGAATTCGAACGGTTTGTAGGGGAAAGATGTCAGACGCTGATCGCCGGGAGTTCCTGGCCGCAGGACGAGGAGATACTGATCCCTTATTTCAACGAGCATCCGGAGATGAAGCTGATCATCGCCCCGCACGAGATTCACCGGGAACATCTGATGTATATCGAGTCGTTGTTGAAACGCCCGTTTGTCCGCTTGTCCGATGTGATGCAGGACAAGAGCCTGCTCGAAGGGAAAGATTGTTTGATCGTGGATAGTTTCGGGCTGCTGTCTTCCATCTATCGGTATGGGACGATCGCCTATATCGGCGGCGGTTTCGGAGCCGGCATCCATAATACGTTGGAGGCGGCGGTTTACGGTATTCCGGTGTTGTTCGGTCCCCGGTTTCAGAAGTTCAAGGAGGCCCGTGACTTGATCAAAGTGGGCGGAGGATTCTCGGTCGCATCGAAAGATGAGTTCGTGGCCAAGATGGATGAGCTGTTGACCTATGCAGAGGTCTTGAAGGCTGCCGGCGAGAGTGCCGGCCAGTTTGTGAAAGGCAATGCGGGTGCGACGGATGGGATATTGAAGGAATTGGCTTTATAAGCTTTGTAGAACGAGGCGGCATCAAAAGTGTCCTTGTCATGGCGGACTTGATCCGGGGATGACGGATGACGACTTTTGATGCCGCCTTTTTTAAATCTGGTAATAATGAATATTAGACATTCTTTGTTGGGGCTATTCTTGCCCCTTTCTTTGTTTTCCTGCCATACGGTGGAGAAGGAAGCAGACGGGCGTCCTTTGTCCTCTTATGTAAATCCGTTTGTAGGAGCTTCGACGAATACGGAACTGGCGGGTGCGAGTCATGGGCTTGGAAAAACGTTCCCCGGAGCGACTGCTCCTTTCGGTATGGTGCAGGTCAGTCCCAACACGATTACCGGAGGCGACAACGGTCCCGGCTATAGTTATGAGCATACGACCATCGAAGGATTCGCATTTACGCAAATGTCCGGTATTGGCTGGTACGGCGATTTGGGGAACTTCTTGGTGATGCCTACAATCGGGGATTTGCATACATTCGCCGGCACGGAAGACAAGCCGGAAGAAGGATATCGTTCCCGGTATGACAAGTCGACCGAAAAAGCCTCGGCAGGCTATTACTCTGTTTTTCTTTCCGATTATAAGATTCAGGCGGAAGCGACCGCTTTGCCTCATAGCGGAATGCTTCGTTTCACTTTCCCGGAAAGCAAGGAGGCCCGCATACAAGTCGATCTGGCCCGGCGGGTAGGAGGAACATCGACACTTCAGAGCGTAGAGGTGGTGGACGACCATACCATCAAGGGCTGGATGCAATGTACGCCTGATGGAGGCGGTTGGGGAAACGGAGACGGCAAGGCCGACTATACGGTCTATTTCTATGCCCAATTTTCCAAACCTTTTTCCGGACATGGCGTTTGGTCTGCCGATATTCCGGACGATTGGAGACGTAAACGTGAAGATGTTTGTAGCGAGCGCTATCGTGAGGCAATCCGCCAAGCATCCATCCATCCTTCCGTTTCGGCATTTGAAGGCAAGCACTTAGGCTTTTATGCCAATTTTGAAACCAAACCAGATGAAGTGATCTTGCTAAAGAGTGGTATCTCTTATACCAGTTTGAAGAATGCGGAGGAGAATTTGGCGGCGGAGATGAAAGACTTCGATTTTGACCGGACGCATGCCGAGTGTGTCCGTCTTTGGAATGACGAGTTGGCGAAAGTCTCCGTCGAGGGAGGAACCGACGAGGAAAAGAGGGTTTTCTACACGGCTCTTTATCATACGTTGATTGATCCGCGCCTTTGCAGCGACATCAACGGCGAGTACACCGGGGCGGATAAAAAGATCCATCAGACTGGCAAGTTCCGTAAACGGACGATCTTCAGCGGATGGGATGTCTTCCGTAGCCAGATGCCTCTTCAGACCATCATCAACCCGGAGATGGTGAACGATCTTGTCAACTCGCTTGTGGAGATAGCCGACCAGAGTGGTAACGAATATCTTGAACGGTGGGAGCTCTTGAATGCTTACTCCGGCTGCATGGTGGGCAATCCCGCCATTTCGGTTTTGTGTGATGCTTACCGGAAAGGCATTCGGGATTATGACGTGGAGAAAGCATACCGCTATGCTCTGAACACCTCCCGGCGCTTTAGCAATAATGACGACGGCTATACGCCCGGCAATATATCCTGCACGCTGGAATACGATTATACGGATTGGTGCATGGCCCGTTTGGCCGAGTGGTTGGGGAAAGAGGGCGACCGGGCTCATTTTGACAGGCGTGCCCTGTCGTATGCAACTATCTTCGATCCCGAATCGGGATGGTTCCGTCCGCGTAATGAGAAAGGCGTCTTTTCTTCTTTGCCTGAAAAAGGACGTTTGCAAGAGGGCTATGGCTGCGTGGAATCCAATCCTTACCAGCAAGGATGGTTCGTGCCACACGATGTCGAGGGGATGATCCGCCTGATGGGAGGCCGTGAAAAGGTTTTGGCCGACCTGACGGATATGTTTGAGAAAACACCGGGCGACTATCTCTGGAATGACTATTATAACCATGCCAATGAACCGGTCCATCATGTGCCTTTCCTGTTCAACAGGTTAGGGATGCCTTCGCTTACCCAGAAATGGACACGCGACATTTGCCGGAACGCTTATCACGATAAAGTGACCGGCTTGGTAGGAAACGAAGATGTCGGGCAGATGTCGGCTTGGTATGTGTTGGCGGCTGCCGGCATACATCCGATATGTCCGGGCGATGGCCGCTATGAGATTACCAGTCCGGTATTCGACCGGGTGGAGTTCCGTCTGGACCCGGCTTATGCTGCCGGTGGCTCTTTTGTGATCGAGGCCCGTGACAACAGTCCGGAGAATATCTACATCCAAAGTGCGACACTCAACGGGAAGAAGTATGATAAATGTTACCTGACGCACGATGATCTGGCGGCCGGTGGAACGCTTGTCCTCCAAATGGGCGCAAAACCTTCGGATTGGGGAAAAGATTGATCAGATGAAACCTTTCGGCGGAGAGACGTTTTCTGGCTTCACCCTGTCTCGTCCTGAAATAGGTTGACTGTGTATTAAAAAATCCTGTTATAGGTTATTCATAAATGTAAACAACAGACAAACTGTCCCGTCCTAAAGTGGTATTTGATATTGTATAATATGCAATGATATGGATATTTATGTCGTTTTTGCTAACTTCTTTAGTTTTCGGCCTTGGTCGAAAAGGTTTTTGACTAAGGTCGAAAGCCCTTTTGACTAAGGGCAAAAACGTATTCGACAAAGGTCAAATGTTTATAGGTTGCATGGTTTTGCAATAGTAATATGATTGCTATCCTCTAAATATAGCCTGTTCGTAAGAAAAACGAGAAATACTTACTTTTGTTTGCCTGTATAGTTTCTTCTCTCTATATTTGTGTCCGTACACTTGCATGGCGTTGCAGGTCCCTGCATTTTATTGATTACAAGAAGCGTTTAAAAGATATTATCCGGATATTGAAACTTCGACACTTTCAGACCAGAGGATAATAGGCAACTGAACGCTCACGTACCTTCCTTGTTATATATATTCATGCCTGGCATGGGTATGTCTTCAAGAATAGAAGGGCGTGGGCTGTTGTTTATATCACTGGTCGGGCAGTCGAAGGCCTCAATATCAGGTATATCAACAGTTCCCACGCCTCTTTTTATGAAAAAATCATCCGGTTCGGGAATTGCCGGATAATTTAATTCTTTATTATTATGAACAAAACGAAAACGTTTAAAAGGCTGCATCTGCCCATGTTAGTCTTTTTGTTTTTTGTGTGCACGACCACGCTTTCCTATGCCCAGCATATGGTTTCCGGCGTTGTCAAGGATGTGACCGGTGAGCCTATCATCGGGGCGAACGTAGTCGAGAAAGGGACTACGAATGGTTCCATTACCGACATCGACGGTAAATTCTCTTTTTCCATCTCTAAACCGGTTGTTACGTTGCCTGTTTCCTACATCGGGTATCAGCCGCAAGACTATGCTTACAAAGGACAAGGGAGTGTGATTATCACATTGAAAGAGGACTTGCAGAACTTGGACGAAGTCGTGGTTGTCGGCTACGGTGTGGCCAAGAAGCGGGACTTGACCGGTTCGGTAGCCTCCGTGAAGGGGGAGAAGTTGCAGGAAACGGCTTCTTTGAGTGCCGTGCAAGCATTACAAGGACGTGCCGCCGGTGTTACGGTCATGCAAACCAGCGCGAAACCGGGTGAAGAGGCCAGTATTCGGGTACGTGGAAATCGTTCGTTGAAGGCCAACAACGAACCGTTGTATGTCGTGGACGGTATTCCTATCGTGGTAGGCTTGAATGAGTTGAGCCCTTCGGATATCGAATCTATCGAGGTGTTGAAAGATGCTTCCGCCACGGCTATCTATGGTTCGCGTGGTGCCAACGGTGTCATCTTGGTGACGACCAAAAAGGGAAAAGAGGGGAGAGTCCAAGTTGATTATAATGGCTATGTCGGAGTACAACAGGCTGCCCGCAAAATAGAGATGATGGACGGCAATGAATGGGTGGAAATGGTGCGTGAGGCTAACCGTGCGACTTCTAAAACAACTTCTTATCCATTGGTTCCGACTTTGGATTGGGATCGGAAGATCGGCTATTTTAGTGCAGATCCGTTGGTCTTCAGTAAAATAGAACAAGGGTATGACGAAAACGGTGTTTGGCATGGCGACCGGGTCCCTTATACGGATTGGACAGAAGAGGCCTTGCGAGTAGCTCCGATGCACAACCATGAAGTGAGTGTACGAGGGGGGACGGAGAAGTTGAAAGTATTGGCCTCCGCTACCTATTTCGGTCAGGACGGTATCGTGAAGGGACAGGATTATCGCCGATATTCCGTGCGTTTCAATTTCGATTGGACGTTGAATAAATATGTAAAAGTTGGCGGTTCGACTTCTTTTTCACATATTGACCGTAATAATGGGACGAATCTTTATAGCGATGTCAAGCTAACTTATCCATTGGCGGATATTTATGATACGAATGGCGATTTGATAAAGGATCGTCCGGGTAACGACCCGCAGGTTTGGAACCGCTTCTTGGATCTGGACAATGTCAAGAAGGAAATCAAGAAAGATCGTTTCTTAGGTAGTTATTATGTGGATGTTACGCTTCCGTTCGATATCAAATATCGTTCGAATGTCGGTATCGATATAGGCCCTTGGTATGGCAATGAGTTTTATGGTGCATTGAGCGGCGACCGTTCCGGCAGTCCGGCCCGTGCGGTTAATGCACGCGATAACCGTCGGATGTACACATGGGAAAACCTGTTGATGTATAACAAAACATTCAAAAAAGACCATACGCTGGGTGTGACTTTCTTGCAGTCTATCCAGCAGGAAACATACGAGAAGTCGGAAATCAAGGTGAAAGACTTGCCTTATGAGAACCAGGAGTGGAACAATGTCGGTTCGGCCCAGACGATCGAATCCGTATCGAGTGATTACCGGCGTTGGCGGCTGGCCTCTTTTATGGGACGTGTCAATTATAATTTCAAGGATCGTTATTTGTTGACAATTTCCGCGCGTTATGACGGATCTTCCCGTTTGGCTACCGGGCATAAATGGGTGTTGTTCCCTTCAGCTGCTTTTGCATGGCGTATTAAAGAAGAGTCGTTTTTGAAAGATGTCGATTATCTGAGTAACTTGAAACTTCGTTTAGGTTGGGGTATCACCGGTAATACGGCTATCGATCCATATAAAACACAGGGTAGCCTTAGCTACGGACGCTATAGTTATGGTTCGAACGGAGTATTGGCTTTCTATCAGAATGAAATGCCTAATCCAAACTTGTCTTGGGAAAAGACTCAACAATGGAATGCCGGTATCGACTTCGGATTTTTGAACGGACGTATCGGTGGTAGCGTCGATCTTTATTTGCAAAATACGAACGACCTGCTGATGGATCGCCAGTTGCCGATCGTTTCAGGTTTCGGTGGTGTCACGACCAATATCGGTAAGACACGTAATAAAGGTTTGGAAATCACTTTGAACACGATTGATATTGATACGAAAGACTTTAAGTGGTCTACAGATGTTATGTTTTCGACTAATAAAGAGGAAATCGTTGAATTGTATAACGGAAAAGTTGACGATGAAGGCAACAAATGGTTTATCGGACAGCCGGTACGTCATGCGAATCGTGGTTGAAAGAAGAAGTCAAGAGTGGTGTCTCATACGATTATCTGGAAACGAAGACCGGTATGGAAACTGCCGTAAACGGTGTCTATTCGACCATGCGCTGGTATGTCGGCGGTGAACGTTATTATAGTTTGACCGAATATGGCGTGGATTATGTCTGGGAAGGTGCCGATGGCGGAAATAAGGATGCTCTTAATAAATACGGCAACCAGTTGAATGCATCTTTCGGCATGTTGTATGATTTTTGGGCGAATGCCTATAAAGGAATCAACCGGGCCAATACGGCTTTGATGTATCTGCCGAAAGTGGGAGATATGACCGATGCCGAGAAAACGGCGCGTGAAGGTGAACTTCGTTTCATGCGTGCCTATTTCTATTTTGATCTGGTTCAGCAATTTGGACGTATTCCTTTATTGACGGAAGGAAACGTTTCTGAAATCAAGACCGACTTTAAACGTGCTTCGGTGGCGGATGTGTATGCGTTTATTATTAGCGATTTGCGTCAGGCTTATGAAGTGTTGCCTGATGTGGCCATGCAGGCGGATCGTGGTCGTGCAACCAAATGGTCGGCGGCTAATTTGTTGTCGAAAGTTTATTTGACAAGGGGGAGCGCTATCAAAGATCAGCGCGGACAACAACCAACCGATATGGATAGTACGGCTTATTTTGCCGAAGCGGTTATCAACTCCGGAAAGTTCGCCTTGGATTCGGATTATTCAATGACATTCGATCAGGACAGACAGAAGGTGTCTTCTGAAACAATCTGGGGTGTCGAGTTTACAAACGATGTGTTGTTTAACGGTTCGGAAGGAAACAAGATGCACCTGTATTGGGTTCCGACTTACGAAAAATTGCCGGGTTTGCAACGCGACCTTCAGCAAGGGCGTGCTTGGAAACGTATGCGGCCGACTCCTTATTTGCAAACCCAGTTGTTCGACCACCTGAATGACTCCCGTATGTATAAGATGTTCAGTTGGGTGTTCTATGCGAATAAAGAATCTTCCATCCCTGTCTGGAAAGACAAATATTATTACGTAAATGAAAATGGAGAGGAGACGGGTGATTTGCTTTATGAAACGCCTGCTGAACTGGTTGGCAAACCAAAGTTCGCTTTAGGAGATACGGCGGCTTACTTTATCCCGAAATATTATGGTGCGAAAGATTATAAAGGTGCTGTGATCGACAAAGCGAAAGACCGCCAGATGCAATTGGACATCGCAAAGGCGCCTTATACATTGATTCCGATCGATGAAAACACGAACCACTTTTTCCCTTGCCTGAAGAAATGGCTCGATACGCAACGTCCGGATATGAACTATGAACAGGGAGGACGTAACTTTGTCCGTATGCGGCTGGGTGAGACGTATCTGATAGCTGCCGAAGCTTATGGCAGAAAGGGGGATTTCGAGAAAGCGGCTTCGCTGATCAACGTCGTCCGTAAATGTGCCGCCTACAAAGAAGGAGAAGCCAAACCGCAGGAGTGGTGGCAGATAGATGGTGGCGATATGGCTAACCTGGCTGGTTCGACTGAAAAGTCGATGCTGGTGACGCCGGCAGAGATCAGTGACGATTTTATCGGTTTTATGCTGGATGAGCGTGCCCGTGAAACATACGGCGAGATGAACCGCTGGGAAGACTTGGTGCGTACGGAAACGTTGTACGAGCGTGTGAAAGAGTTTAATCCGGATGCCGCTCCGAACATAAAGGAATATCACAAACTACGTCCGATTCCGCAGAACCATATCGACCGCCTGTCTCCGAAGCCATCTGCCGAAGAGGCGCAGAATGAAGGATACTATTGATAGTTGAAAATCGAAAGTTGAAAATTGAAAATTAAATTCCGTTCCAAGAACAATGACCGTTTTTATAATTTTCAATTTTCAACTTTCAATTTCCATTACTCTTCTTCTGCAAACATCGGGTCCCAAGCCGGTAACCGTGTCGGTGTCTGTTTCAATACTTCCCGGACTTTGTCGGTGATGTATTTCTTGTTGACAACCAAGCGGAACATGTATTCGTTGAACCATTCGTCCGTCATGATCAGGTGGCCGTTGTTGGCACCCGGTCCCCAACTGTTTTCCACCATCCACTTTTTAGGTTGGCCGTTGGCATCCAAATCTACCGCCATCAGTGTCATGGCATGGGAAGAGCCGCTGGCGAATGTCTGGATGCGTTGTTTCTTGTCCATACCGAAAGTCGTGCCCATCAATGAGCCGTAGTCATAATAGTTGACATCGAGCACTCCGCGGTTGCGGTCGAAGAATTTGCCCACGTCGCAGGAGAAATACATCATGGTGCTGTCCTTGATGGAGGCGATCGCCATCTCTTTGATATCTTCTATCGGAAGGTTGACATATGTCCAGTTCTTGCCGTCATAGGCATGGCGGTCAAAGTCGATCTCATATAGTTTATAGAAGTCGCGGCTCGGATCGTTCATCAGCATGACATAGTTGTTCTTCAAATCTTCGCCCACGAATTCCTGATAGAATGATTGCGGGGTGTATTCTTTTGTCTCGACCGGTTTTCCGCTTGCGTCTTTGCGTGTCCAGGTGAATTTCGTAGGAGGTTCTCCGAGGTTGAGGACCAGCATACGGTAGATTTCGCCCAGCATCTCGGTTTTGCGTTTTGCCAGCGCTTCCGGTTTCGAGCCTTTTGCGTCGCGTAGTTCCAATCCGTATTCTTTCAGTTTCAGGCCGATCAGGTTGGACATACGGCTGGTATTGTCGCTGCTATAGGTTTCGACCATGACACCGGAAGGAACGATGCCGTATTTCATCAGGTTGTCGGATATGCCGGTAAACTGTCCGCCGTCTCCGATCGGATTCTTGAACAGCCATTCCACCATTTTGTCGTCGATCGGCTTTTCCCGTGTATCAATGATTCCTTGTAGGAAAAGGTTTGCTTTTTCAAGCTGGTCCCAGAAGAAGTTGTAGTTCTGCGAGAGTTCGAATTCCGGGAGGTTATACTTGGCGATGACTTGCGCACGTATCACGTTCAGCCCGGTAAACAACCAGCAACGGCCGGAGGATTTCTGGTTCGTGATCCCTTTACTGTTCACTTTGTTGGAAAAGTAGGTGTCGAAATTGTTTTTGCTGTCATTGTTGACTGCCAGTTTGTTGATGTCATTGTTGCTGATTGCATTGTGAATGGCTTTGTCGGCTGGCGTTCCTTTGTAAGCTTGTTTGATTTCCTGCAACATTCCGGACGAGATACCGCCTTCCTGTCCGTAAGCCGATAACGATAGCCCGAATGCAAGGGCTGTTATCCACAGATTGTTTTTTCTCATGATATAATTTGTTTAGTTTTTAAGTGTTTTGTCACAAAAGTAGTTTAATTTCTTTATATGGAGGTTACTCGGTGACTCATTTAGCTTTCTAGCCTGGTTCATGTTGGAACGAGGATGAATGATATAATTGTATATGTGTTTGAATAATATTTATGTTGAAATGAATAATATTTATTGTTTATTGTATATTTATAAATTATTGAATACTTTTGTTGTAAAGTAATCTTTTAGTCAGGTATAAACAAGAATAAGAAAGAAACCTATGAATAACGAGATCAAAAGAAGACTCCCCTTGCAGTGTCCGGCTTGTGACGCGCCTTTGAAAGTGGGTCGGATGTTTTGTGGGCAATGTGATACGGAGGTGTGCGGTACATTTGAACTGCCTGTACTGGCAAAACTGACGGATAAGGAACAACAGTTTGTAATTGACTTCATCAAATCCAGCGGCAGCCTGAAGGATATGGCGAAGAATATGGGAGTCAGTTATCCGACAGTCCGGAATATCTTGGACGATCTGATTGATAAACTGAATAAAATAGAATAGGTTATGAACAAACAACATCTTTATGGATTGATTAATCCTTTTGAACGGATTGCCGGTCTGGAAGCATTGCTTTGGGGACTGGCTGGAATGGTGGTATCGACAGTTCTTTCTTATTATTTCGGCTGGCATTATCACGGGTTGCTGCATTTTGGTCCGGCTCCGAATCCGGCGTGGTGGTGCTATGCGGTGGAACACCTTGCCGTCTGGCTGATTCCGGCTGTTATGTTTTATTTGGGAGGATTACTGCTTTCCCGTTCACGCATACGGATGATCGATGTGTTGGGAACGGTCGTTTTCGCACAATTGCCGTTGATTGTCATGAACCTTTTCAACTTCTTGCCGCCTATGCAGAAACTCGCACAGATAGATGTGAACATGCCTCCGGCGGAGATCATGCAACAGCCCGGATTCCTTGTCGGAATATGGCTGTCGCTGGTCTCTTTTGTCTTTTTGATCTGGGCGCTGGTCTGGATGTTCCAGGCATTGAAAGTGTCCTGTAACCTGAAAGGCTACAGGTTGGGAATCCTCTACTGCGTGGGGATCTTCGGCGGAGACGTGTTTTGCCGCTATCTGATAAAATGGGTGTGCTATTGATGGAACAGCAGATTGCGTAGTCCGGCGATATCCTCTACGATATAGTCCGCCCCGGCCTGCGATAACTCTTCCCGGTCACCGTAACCGTAAAGCACACCGATCGAATCGAGCCTGTTCTCTTTGGCCCCGATGATATCATGTTTGCGGTCGCCGATCATGACGGCTGATGGATGGTCCGTCAGGTTATTGCTTTCCAATACATGACGGATCACATCTCCTTTTGTATAGAAGGAACCGTCCAGGCCGCTGCCCGCGACGAAGGTGAAGTAACGGGCGATATCGAAATAGTCCAGGATGCGTTTGGCAAAGACTGTCGGTTTGGATGTCGCCAGCATCAGGATGCGCCCTTGCCGGGTTGCCTCTTCTAAAAAGTCTTTCATGCCGTCATACAGTTTGTTCTCATAAATGCCGGTGTCGGCAAAACGTTCCCGGTACTTTTCTGTAGCCTCTTTGGCCTGTTCGTCTGTGAAATGATAGAAATCCCGGAACGAGTCCAGAAGAGGAGGACCGATAAAAGGACATAACTCGCGAAGGTCATTCACTTGTATGCCGAAATGATTCAATGCGTATTCGACGCATCGGGTGATGCCGATCATCGGATCTGTAATCGTCCCGTCCAGGTCCAGCAGGATGTATTTGTACTCTTTCATTTGCAATTGTATTGTTTATCCTGTCCCGTGATAGTGGGTCAGTGCTCTTCTTTATACCAAGATGAGTACATGTGATAGTTCTTGGCTATCTTCTGGTTGATCTCTTTTGCCTGTTCCGGGTCTACTTTCTTTACGAACTTGGCCGGTACACCGGCGTAGATGCTTCCCGGCTCGACGATGGTCTTGCTCAGTACGACCGAGCCGGCAGCGACGATCGCTCCTTCACCGATTACGGCATGGTCCAGTACGACCGAGCCCATCCCGATCAGGGCGCCGTTGCATATCTTTGCCCCGTGGATCGTGACGTTGTGGCCGACCGACACATCGTCGCCGATCTCAATCGTCGATTTTTCGTATAAGGTGTGCAGGACGGAGCCGTCCTGTATATTCACCCCGTTGCCGATCCGGATGGAGTTTACATCGCCTCGCAACACAGTCCCGAACCAGATACTGCAACCTTCGCCTATCTCTACATCGCCGATAATAGTGGCGTTGTCTGCTAAAAACGTGTCTTTACCTATTTGGGGAGTAAAGCCTCTTACTGATTTTATTAAAGCCATAACTTTTTAATTGACAATTAATAATTGACAATTGACAATTTAAGGGAGAACAACAAACCTATTGTCAATTGTCAATCGTCTGTTGATTAAATTTCTGCCGTTTTTTCTTTTAACCAAGCCTTCTCTTCCTCAGTCAAATGCGGGCTTACCAAGTCGTATACCATCTGGTGGTATTTGTTCAGCCATGCATGCTCGCGTACAGAAAGCATGGACGGGATAACCAGCTTCGTATCGATGTAACATAACGTCAAAGTTTCGAAACCGAGGAACTTTCCGAATTCCGTTTCACTGTCTTCACGGATCAGGATCATATTCTCGGTACGGATGCCGTATTCGCCGGGGCGGTACATGGCCGGTTCGTCACTCATCACCATGCCCGGTTCCAGGATTACCGGGTTTTCTTCCATGCGGATGCTTTGCGGCCCTTCATGTACGTTCAAGCAATGGCCGATGCCGTGGCAGGTTCCGTGCAGATAGTTGATGCCGGCATCCCACAAAGCTTTACGGGCGAAGGCGTCGATCAAGCAGCCCCGTATGCCTGCGGGGAATTTGCATTTGGCAATTCCGATAGTGCCTTTCAGGGCGCGGGTAAAGTCCTTCTTCATTTGCTCGCTCGGCTCGTCGCAAAGGGCGATCGTACGGGTGATGTCGGTCGTTCCGTCCAAATACTGGGCTCCGGAGTCGAGCAGGTACAAACTGTCCGTTTTCAACTCCGTGTCCGTTTCGGGTGTGGGAGAATAGTGTACGACCGCTCCGTGAGGACCGTAGCTAGATATACTGGCAAAGCTGTCCATGACATATTGGGGCTGTTCGGAGCGCAGAGCCGTCAACTTGGCAGCGGCACTCAGCTCCGTCACCTTTTCTCCGGCTTTAAGCATCTTTTCCAGCCAGAAGTAGAATTTGGTCATGGCGATGCCGTCTTTCAGGACGGCGTTGCGGAATCCTTTTATCTCTGTCTCGTTCTTGATGCTTTTCAGGTGATTGGCGGGCGAGGTTCCTTCTATCAGGATACTGCTTTTGGGCAGTGCATTGTAGATGGCTACGTTGGTTCGTTTGCTGTCGATGAACACCCGTGTCCGTTCCGGCAGTCGTGACAGGAAGGTTGCCAACATGCCGTAGTCGGCTAGTGTCACTCCTTCTTTCTTTAGATGTTCTGCTATTTCAGCAGGGATCTTCTTCGGATTCACGAACAGTACGCTTTCCTTCTCGGAAACGAATGCATAACTGATGACGACCGGATTATAGGCAACGTCCGTACCCCTGATATTGAAGGTCCAGGCCACTTCGTCCAATGCGGAGAGAATGGTGCAGTCGGCTCCTGCCTTGTGTAGCATCTTGTTGATATCGAGTAGTTTGTCTTCTGTTGATTTTCCGCTGAGTTCGATCGGCATTTCAAACATCGGAGCTTCAGGGATGGCGGGACGTTCTTTCCAGATCGGATCGATCAGCGAAGCGTTTGTATTCAGTTTGATCTCTTTTTCCGCTAATGCCTTTTCCAGTGAGCGGGCATCTGCCAGGCTGTATATCTCGCCGTTCAGTCCGACTGTCTGTCCCTCTTTTAGTTCGTGTGTCAGGAACTCCGGGATTGTCGGGGTTTCGGGCAACATCATTTTGAAAAGTTCGATACCTGTCCCTTCCAGTTGGGTAGAGGCTTGCAGGAAATATCGGGAGTCGGTCCAAAGCCCGGCTTTATCGGCTGTGATTATAACTGTTCCGGCCGAACCTGTGAATCCGGAAATCCATTCACGGTATTTCCAGCAGTCGGCAGGATATTCACTCATGTGAGGGTCGGAAGTCGGAATAATATAAGCATCGATTTTATGCTGTTTCATTGCTTCCCTTAGGGCGGCAATACGTTCAGGAATGTTTGTTTTCATCGCATTTTGTTTTATGTCAACATTACTATTGGCAAAGTTATTAAATTTCTTCTCTTTCTATGTTCTTGGAATAAAAAAATCAAATCTACTCATATTTCTGCTTTATAAGTTATCTGTATTCAGATTGCAATAAAGGAAGATAACTAGTATAATTTCTGAAATATCTGTACCTTTGCGAGAAAACCTTTTTAATAATAATATTAGGAAAAGCTAAAAGTTAGTATATGAAAAATATAATGTTATCGCTTATGACTGCAATGGTTATGACTGCCTGTACGGGGCAGAAGGCTGAGAAGGTGGAAGCTACTCAGGATAATTTCAATTATGTCGTGGATCAGTTTGCTGATCTTCAGATATTGCGTTATCAGGTTCCGGGATTTGAATCCCTTTCTTTGAAGCAGAAACAATTATTATATCATTTGTCGGAAGCTGCCCTGATGGGCCGGGATATTTTGTTCGACCAGAACTGTCGTTATAATCTGCCGATCCGCCGTGCGCTGGAGGCTGTTTATACCGGCTATAAAGGAGATCGTACGGATCCGCAGTTTGTTGCTTTGGAAACTTATTTGAAACGGGTTTGGTTTGCCAACGGCATCCATCACCATTATGCGGAAGACAAATTTGTTCCCGGCTTTACGCCTGAGTTCTTCCGGACTTGTATCTCGCAGATCGGTGCTTCCGCACTTCCGCTACGTGAAGGGCAGACGGTGGAACAGTTTGTCGCCGAGATCAGTCCCGTGATCTTTGATCCGGCTGTGATGGCGAAGCGTACGGTGCAGAGTGGCGATGTCGACCTGATCCGGGCTTCGGCCAACAATTATTATGGCGAAGGAGTTACCCAGGTAGAAGTTGAGGATTTCTATGCCCGGATGAAAGCTGGGAAAGACACGATTTCTCCGATCTCTTACGGCTTGAACAGCCGTTTGGTAAAAGAGAACGGTAAGCTGGTCGAAAAAGTATGGAAGGTAGGCGGCCTCTATTCGCCGGCAATTGAAAAGATCGTGTCGGAATTGCGGAAAGCCGTGGCTTTTGCCGAGAACGATGCGCAAAAGTCAATCATCGGGAAACTGATCGAATATTATCAGACCGGCGACTTGAAAATCTTCGATGCCTATTCGATCCTATGGGTGGAAGATACGGCATCGGATGTCGACTTTGTGAACGGCTTTATCGAAACATACGGAGATCCGTTAGGAATGAAAGCCAGCTGGGAGTCGACCGTGAACTTTATCAATAAGGAGGCAACGAAGCGAACAAAAGTGATCAGCGATAATGCGCAGTGGTTCGAAGATCATTCTCCTGTAGATAAACGGTTTAAGAAAGAAAAAGTAAAAGGAGTCAGTGCCAAAGTAATTACGGTTTCCATGTTGGGAGGTGATTGCTATCCGGCAACTCCGATTGGCATCAACTTGCCGAATGCCGACTGGATTCGCCGCGATCATGGTTCGAAATCCGTTACGATCGAGAATATCACCGAGGCATACGACAAAGCTTCTCAGGGAAATGGTTTCAATGAGGAATTTGTCTGGAGTGAGAAGGAGCGAGAAGGATTGAAGAAATACGGATTCATCACCGACAATCTGCATACCGATTTGCATGAATGCTTGGGACATGGTTCCGGTAAATTGCTTCCCGATACCGATCCGGATGCTTTGAAGGCCTACAGTTCGACTTTGGAAGAGGCGCGTGCCGATCTTTTCGGTTTGTACTATCTTGGAGATGCCAAGCTGGTGGAACTCGGACTTGTGCCGGATGCAGAGGCTTATAAGGCTGAATACTATAAATATATAATGAATGGCCTGATGACACAGCTGGTCCGGATCGAGCAAGGTAAGAATGTTGAAGAAGCCCATATGCGCAACCGTCAGCTGATTGCCAAATGGGTATATGAAAAAGGAAAGGCTGATAACGTGATTGAACTGAAACAGCGGGATGGCAAGACATACGTGGTGGTCAATGACTATGCCAAGCTGCGTGAACTGTTCGGAACTTTGTTGGCGGAAGTGCAGCGTATCAAGAGTGAAGGTGATTTTTCCGCCGGAAAGAAACTGGTGGAAGAGTATGCCGTAAAGGTCGACCCAGCTCTTCATGCCGAAGTGCTCGAACGCTATGCCAAATTGAACCTGGCTCCGTATAAGGGATTCGTGAATCCGGTGATGAAGGAAGTCAAGAACGATAAGGGAGATGTAACGGATATTGTGCTGGATTATACCGAAGGGTATACCGATCAGATGCTTCGTTACAGCAAGGAGTATTCGTTTTTACCTTCCTATAATGAATAATAAAGCGTATGTTACAGAATGAATTAAAAGAAATACGGACCCAGCTTCGCCTGGCGATGAATGGAGTGATCTCTACCAGCATGCGGGAGAAGGGCATTGTCTATAAGCTGAATTTCGGTGTTCCTTTGCCTGAAATCAAGCAGATTGCCACTACACATAAACCGGACTCTGAGCTGGCCGCTGCTTTGTGGAAAGAAGACATCCGTGAATTCAAGATATTGGCTTCTTTCTTGCAGCCGGTAGACGAGTTCTCGTCCCAAGAGGCGAAGCAATGGGTGAAAGAAATCCCTTATTTGGAAATTGCAGAGCAGTGCAGCCACAATTTGTTTTATAAGTTGCCGGATGTGGAGGATTTGCTGCTCGGGTTGATTTTTAATGTGGAAGACGAATATGCACGTACGGTGGCTTATCTAGTCTGGGCCGAACTGTTTAAGGAAGGAAAGGATTTGATAGCACCGGTGAGGACCGCATTTGTCGCGGAATGTATGCGGACGCTTGCCCAGACTGATTTCGAGGCGTCCTTCAAAGAAAAGCAGGCTGCGGTGAAAGCCATGAAATTTTATGGAAGACAGTCGGCCGATCAGGCGCAGCAAATGTTGGGCGGGTTCGATGATTTTCCTGAATTCATGCAGACGCCCGAAGGGCAGGAAATATATAATGATTTAAAATTTGAATTTGAATATTGCCGTTAAGGCTTTGCGTTTAAAATAAATGCGCTAACTTTGTCGGTCGCGTGGAGTCGCAACTTGAAGATGGATGCAAAAAAGTACACAGAGATGCAAGACCTGTTCACCAGATATCTTGCCGAGAAAAAACTACGAAAGACGGAGGAACGCTATGCCATATTGGAGTGTATATGCAGTTTCCCCGGTCATTTTGATATGTGTTTGCTTCATCAGAAACTGGAGGAAATGAATTTTCATGTCAGTCGGGCTACTGTTTATAACACGGTCGACGTTTTGGTAGACAGCGGCTTAATTGTGCGCCATCAGCTGACGGCCCAGGCTGTACAGTATGAATTACGGATGCTGGCGGAGACACACTTGCATCTGATTTGTATGAAATGCGGGGCAATCAGAGAGCTGAAGGATGCAACACTAAAGAAAGATGTCGGAGCGTTGAAGATATCGCGTTTCACTCCGGAATATCATGCGCTTTACATTTATGGCTTATGTAGCAAATGTAAGTACCGGCTTCAGCGGAAGAAGTAAGAATATTAACATCTATATAATATATAAACGATGAAAGTTGACGTTCTATTAGGATTGCAGTGGGGTGACGAAGGCAAAGGAAAAGTTGTCGACGTTTTGACTCCGAATTACGATGTGATAACTCGTTTTCAGGGAGGTCCCAATGCTGGACATACTTTGGAATTTAACGGTGAAAAGTATGTATTACGTTCCATCCCTTCTGGTATTTTCCAAGGGGGTAAGGTAAACGTTATCGGTAACGGTGTCGTACTGGATCCGTTGTTGTTCCAACAGGAAGCGGAAGCGCTTGCTGCCAGCGGGCACGACCTGACCAAACAACTGTGTATCTCTAAGAAAGCTCATTTGATCTTGCCTACTCACCGTATATTGGATGCTGCTTACGAAGCTGCGAAAGGGTCAGGCAAAATCGGTACGACCGGTAAAGGTATCGGTCCGACTTATACGGATAAGATCAGCCGTAACGGTCTGCGCGTAGGCGACCTGTTGCATAATTTCGATGAAAAGTATGCAGCTGCAAAAGCAAGACATGAAGCGATTCTGCGTTCTCTGAATTATGAATATGATATTACTGAATTGGAGGCACAGTGGTTCAAGGCTTTGGATTATTTGAAACAGTTTCGTTTGATCGACAGCGAACATGTGATTAATAACTATTTGAAAGAAGGCAAGTCTGTTTTGGCCGAAGGTGCACAGGGCACTATGCTGGATATTGACTTTGGTTCGTATCCGTTCGTGACTTCTTCCAATACGATTTGTGCAGGTTGCTGTACAGGTTTGGGGGTTTCCCCGCGTAACATCGGTGAAGTGTATGGTATCTTCAAAGCTTATTGTACACGTGTCGGTAGCGGTCCGTTTCCGACAGAACTGTTTGATGAAACAGGTAGCAAGATTCGTCAGATCGGACATGAATATGGTGCTGTAACTGGGCGCGAACGCCGTTGTGGCTGGATTGACTTGGTTGCGCTGAAATATGCGATCATGATCAACGGTGTGACGAAACTGATCATGATGAAGAGCGATGTGCTGGATGGCTTCGAAACAGTAAAGGCTTGCATTGCTTATAAAGTCAATGGCGAAGAAACAACAGAGTTTCCGTTTGAAATCAATGAAGGCATCGAACCCGTATATGTGGAAATGCCGGGTTGGAATGTCGATATGACGAAAATGCAAAGTGAAGACGAATTTCCCGAAGAGTTCAATGCTTACATCTCTTTCTTGGAAGAAGAGCTGGAAGTTCCGATCAAGATTGTATCTGTCGGTCCTGACCGTGAGCAAACAATTGTCAGATATACCGAAGAATAAAACCTGAAAATAATACAAAATGGCAGAAGACCACATCCCGGAAGGATGATCTCCTGCCATTTTTATTTTTGGCAGACTTTTTGTCGTTTATGATTTAGTATAACTATTATAAATTAGAAAAATATGAGCATGTATTGGATTATATTTATCGGTTTTGCCCTTCTTAGCTGGTTGGTTTCTTCCAGACTCCAGAACAAGTTTGAAAAATATTCCAAGATTCCTATGCCGAATGGTATGACAGGAAAGGATGTGGCTGAAAAGATGTTGCATGATAACGGGATTTATGACGTAAAGGTGATTTCCACTCCCGGACATTTGACGGATCATTATAATCCGGCAAACCAGACCGTCAATCTGAGTGAATCGGTTTATTACAGTAACAGTATTGCTGCTGCTGCCGTTGCAGCTCATGAATGCGGACACGCTGTCCAGCATGCTACGGCTTATGCGCCTCTTCGGATGCGTTCGGCTTTGGTTCCGGTCGTCAGCTTTGCTTCCAACATTATGACATGGGTGCTGTTGGGTGGTATGCTGTTGATTAATACGTTTCCCCAGTTGATGCTGTTTGGTATTATTCTTTTTGCATCGACGACTTTATTCAGTTTCATTACACTACCGGTCGAGATCAATGCCAGCCAGCGGGCTTTGGTATGGTTGAGCAATGCCGGCATCACAAATGTCTATACGCATGACAAGGCTGAAGATGCTTTGCGTTCTGCTGCTTACACGTATGTAGTGGCTGCCTTGGGTTCGCTTGCTACATTATTATATTATATCATGATTTTCCTGGGGGGAAGAAGCCGGGATTAAACAGGAAGCATTACCTTTGCAGCCTAAATAAATATAAATTAGTGAATCATGCAAAAGCCGTCTATCCCTAAAGGAACAAGAGATTTTTCGCCAGAAGAAATGGCGAAGCGTAATTATATATTCAATACTATCCGCGAAGTATATCATCTGTACGGATTTCAGCAGATCGAAACGCCGGCTATGGAAAACCTGTCTACGCTGATGGGCAAGTATGGAGAAGAAGGCGATAAGTTGCTTTTCAAAATATTAAATTCCGGCGATTGCTTTTCCGGAATAACGGATGAAGAACTGTCGGAGCGCAATGCCGTAAGATTCGGAATGAAAGCTTGCGAGAAGGGTTTGCGTTATGATCTGACGGTTCCTTTTGCCCGTTATGTGGTACAGCACCGTAATGATATCGCTTTCCCATTCAAGCGTTACCAGATACAGCCGGTATGGCGTGCCGATCGTCCGCAGAAAGGTCGTTACCGTGAGTTTTACCAATGTGATGGAGATGTGGTAGGTTCCGATTCGTTGGTAAATGAAGTCGAGCTGATCCAGATTATGGATGAGGTATTCCGCCGTTTCGGAATCCGTGTCTGTATCAAGATGAACAACCGTAAGATTCTTTCCGGCATTGCCGAGATAATCGGTGAAGCCGATAAGATTGTCGATATTACGGTTGCTATAGATAAACTGGATAAGATCGGTCTGGATAATGTAAATGATGAATTGCGTTCTAAAGAATTGTCTGAATGTGCGATAGCCCGTTTGCAGCCGATCATTATGCTGAAAGGTACGAATCGTGAAAAGCTGGCTGTTTTGAAAAAGGAACTGGCAGCATCGGAAATAGCGATGAAAGGTGTTGCCGAGATGGAATTTATCCTGGACCGCATCGAGAAGTTAGAGCTGACAGCTGATTTGGAACTGGATCTGACGTTGGCACGCGGTCTGAACTACTATACGGGTGCTATCTTCGAAGTGAAAGCGTTGGATGTCCAGATCGGAAGTATCACGGGGGGCGGACGCTATGACAATTTGACCGGTGTGTTTGGTATGGACGGTATGTCAGGTGTCGGAATTTCCTTCGGTGCCGATCGTATTTTCGATGTTCTAAACCAGTTGGAACTTTATCCGGTTGATTCTTTGAAGACCACGCAACTGTTGTTCGTGAATTTCGGCGAGAAGGAAGAAAACTATTTATTGCCTCTGATCTCGAAAGTGCGTGCTGCCGGTATCCGTACGGAGTTGTATCCTGAATCAGCCAAAATGAAGAAGCAGATGGGATATGCCGATACGAAAAAGATCCCGTTTGTGGCGATTGTCGGTGAAAACGAAATAAATGAAGGCAAGATCAATCTGAAAAACATGTTGACAGGCGAACAATCTCTTGTCACATTAGAAGAACTGATCGAAAGATTCTAGCTGTAATTTCAATTTTGTGCCTTTAGGTACACCCGTTTCTACTATAAATAGACTGATAATTGAACTTCCCCATTCATTTTCTTGTTGTAATGGGGAAGTTTTTTTGTAACAGGATGGTCATCCTGTCAGATATATTTGCATTGTCTGTCTTTCTAAAATGCAAAATTGTCAGTCTTTTTCCTGACAACAGTTTTGGCACAGTATTCGCATAGACGTTTATGTGCGATAAGAAAGCACAAGATTAACGTAATATTATTAACAACTAAAAAATATACAACGATGAACATTAGACCATTAGCAGACAGAGTGCTGGTTAAGCCTGCTGCAGCAGAAGAAAAGACACTTGGCGGAATCATTATTCCCGATTCAGCAAAAGAAAAACCTTTAAAAGGTGAAGTTGTCGCCGTAGGTAACGGAACAAAGGATGAAGAAATGGTTGTAAAGAACGGAGATACTGTACTGTACGGCAAGTATGCAGGTACGGAAATCGAACTGGACGGTGAAAAATATCTTATCATGCGTCAGTCTGATATTTTGGCTATTATCTAAACAATTGACAATTGATAGTGGATAATTGACAATTAAGAAATATTTATACATTTATATAAAACGATAGAAATCATGGCAAAAGAAATTAAATACGATATGGATGCCCGCGACCTTCTGAAGAAAGGTGTGGATGAATTGGCTAACGCAGTAAAAGTAACACTGGGTCCGAAGGGACGTAATGTGATCATCGAAAAGAAATTCGGTGCTCCGCACATTACAAAAGACGGTGTAACGGTAGCTAAAGAAGTTGAAGTTGCTTGCCCGTTTGAAAACATGGGTGCTCAGTTGGTTAAGGAAGTCGCTTCCAAGACTAACGACAATGCCGGTGACGGTACGACAACTGCAACAGTTCTGGCACAGTCTATTATCGGTGTCGGTCTGAAGAATGTAACGGCGGGTGCCAACCCTATGGACTTGAAACGTGGTATCGACAAAGCGGTGGCTAAAGTCGTAGAAAGCATCGCTGCCCAGTCTGAAGCTGTTGGTGACCAGTTCGAAAAGATCGAGCATGTTGCCAAGATTTCTGCTAACGGTGACGAAGCTATCGGTAAACTGATCGCTGAAGCTATGCAGAGAGTAAAAACTGAAGGTGTTATCACTGTAGAAGAAGCTAAAGGCACGGAAACAACAGTAGACGTGGTAGAAGGTATGCAGTTCGATCGTGGTTATATCTCTCCGTATTTTGTAACCAACACGGAAAAGATGGAATGCGAGATGGAAAATCCGTATATCCTGATCTACGACAAGAAGATCTCTGTATTGAAAGATTTGCTGCCTATTCTTGAACCGGCAGTTCAGAGCGGTCGTCCTCTGTTGATCATCGCTGAAGATATCGATAGCGAAGCATTGGCAACTTTGGTTGTAAACCGTCTGCGTGGTTCTTTGAAGATCTGTGCTGTCAAGGCTCCGGGCTTCGGCGATCGTCGTAAAGCTATGCTGGAAGATATCGCTGTCCTGACAGGTGGCGTTGTGATCTCCGAAGAAAAAGGCTTAAAGCTGGAAGGTGCTACTATGGATATGCTGGGTACGGCTGAAAAGGTTACGGTAGACAAAGACACGACTACTATCGTAAACGGAGCAGGCGATAAGGATGCTATCCAGGCTCGTATCGGCCAGATCAAGACTCAGATCGAAAATACGACTTCCGACTACGATAAAGAAAAACTGCAGGAACGTCTGGCTAAGATGGCCGGTGGTGTTGCCGTATTGTATGTAGGTGCTCCTTCTGAAGTTGAAATGAAAGAAAAGAAAGACCGTGTTGACGATGCTCTGCATGCAACTCGCGCCGCTATCGAAGAAGGTACGGTTCCTGGTGGTGGTGTTGCTTATATCCGTGCTATCGAAGCACTGGAAGGTCTGAAGGGTGAAAACGAAGACGAAACAACCGGTATCGAAATCGTTAAACGTGCTATTGAAGAACCGTTGCGCCAGATCGTTGCTAACGCAGGTAAAGAAGGTGCGGTAGTTGTTCAGAAAGTAAAAGAAGGTAAGGGTGACTTTGGTTACAATGCCCGTACAGACAAGTATGAAAACTTGTGTGCAGCCGGTGTAATCGACCCTGCTAAGGTAACACGTGTAGCTTTGGAAAATGCCGCTTCTATTGCTGGTATGTTCCTGACTACGGAATGTGTGATCGCTGAAAAGAAAGAAGAAGCTCCAGCAGGTGGCGGAATTGGTAGACGCGCACGTTTCAGGTGCGTGTGTCGAGAGGCATGCAGGTTCGAGTCCTGTTCTGGGCACTTCAAAGCGGATGACTTATATGGTTGTCCGCTTTTTTTATATTCCCTTATGAGGTTCGATTAAACTTTGAACCATTATTTCCGTCTCTTATAGAAGGGGAACGGAAGGAGATAATGATTATTTTCTTATATTTACCCCAAATTAGTGAGTAGGAATGCAACAATATATAGAGGAAGAGATAATAAAACAATTACGTGATCCGGCGCATCAACGTGATGCCTTCGCGCAGGTTGTCAATTTCTACGGGGAGAAGTTGTATTGGCAGATACGAAAGATGGTGTTGGACCATGACGATGCCAACGACTTATTGCAGAATACATTCCTGAAAGCCTGGATGAATATCGACTATTTTCGGGGAGAGGCGAAGTTGTCGACTTGGTTGTATAAGATTGCGATAAACGAATGTATAACCTTTCTGAACCGCCAGCGTATGCAGAACAATGTCTCGATTGACGATACGGACGTGTTTTTGCTGGAGTGCCTGAAAGGAGACGAATATTTCGACGGGGATGCCGCACAGATGAAACTGCAGAAAGCCATCCTGACATTGCCGGAGAAACAGCGTGCCGTTTTTAATATGAAATATTTTGACGATATGAAATATGAAGATATGTCTGAGATTTTCGGAACTTCCGTAGGCGCTTTAAAAGCTTCCTATCATCATGCGGTGAAGAAAGTAGAGGAGTTTTTAACAAAAGACATTTAAACCTTTCGTGTTACCATTTGTCAAAAGAACATAAAAGAGAGATGATATGAAAACAGAACAAAACAATCTGGACCGTCTTAAAGGGAAAAATCCTTTTACTGTACCTGAGGGGTATATGGAGGGATTGACGGCAAACATTATGAGTCAGCTTCCCGAAAGAGAGCCTGAAGAAGAGGTGAAAAAGGTTTCCTTGATGGATCGTGTTCGTCCCTGGTTATATATGGCAGCCGTTTTTGCCGGATTGGGGTTGTTTTTTAAAGTTTTGGTCGGACCCGAAGATAAAGCGGCGAAAACCGACCCGCTACTCGTAAAAACAGAAGTGTCTCCAGCCTCAGTTTCTGCTTTGCAAGCGGCCGAGGATGAAGAATACTTGGAGTACCTGGAAGAGCAATATGCCGGTTATATATTGGCAGAAGAAATAGGGGAAACCGAATAAATTGAAAAAAAATGAAGTTTGACAAAATATTTTTGAAAGAATGCTTGTATGAATAAAATATTTTTTATTACATTTGTGGCGTGTTCAGTTGTGTTCTCATTCAGTGCTCACGCTCAAAGTGGGAAACAGCATCGCAATTTTGATAGAGAAGCGTTCTTTGCTAAGAAGAATGCTTTTATTACGGCAGAGATGGGGTTAACCCCGGAAGAGGCAGCATCATTTATACCTCTTTGTAACGAACTGCAAGAAAAGATGTTTGAGGCCGGTCGTGAATGTCGTAAACTATCCAAAGATTTAAAGCATAATGAAAATGCGACCGATGCTGATTACCTGAAGGTGATTGATGAGTGTGTGAGCGTGAACATAAGGCAGGCACAGTTGGAAAAGGAGTATTATGAAGTGTTTTTTGTTTAGATTTAGTTTTGGCGTTTAAGTTAAGGGAGGGGTGGCGACGTGATGTCGGTTCCCCTTTTGTTTTTATAACCCTTTCGATTTTGCTTCGTTCCAGATCCGGTCCATTTCTTCCAAAGACATATCCTTTAATGACTTGCCTTCTTTGATAGTATGCTCTTCCAAATAGTTGAAACGGCGGGTGAATTTCTGGTTCGTGCGTTCCAAGGCATTGTCCGGATTGATCTTATAAAGGCGGGCTGCGTTGATCAGACTGAAGAATAGGTCTCCGAACTCTGCTTCCATCTTATCTGCATCCATCTTGTCGATTTCAGTCTTCAGTTCGGTAAACTCTTCGTGCACCTTATCCCAGACCTGGTCGCGTTGTTCCCAGTCGAAACCCACGTTGCGGGCTTTGTCCTGGATGCGGTGAGCTTTGACTACGGAAGGAAGTGAAGTGGGGACACCTTCGAGAACTGTCTTGTTGCCGCCTTTTTCCTTTAGTTTGAGTTGTTCCCAGCTCTGTTCAACCTTGCCGGCTGTTTCGGCCTGAGCGTTTCCGAAGACATGCGGATGGCGGTAGATCAGTTTCTGGCAAAGGCTGTCGCACACGTCTTTGATGTCGAACGCCGCTTTTTCTTCACCGATCTTGGCATAGAAGACAATGTGCAGGAGCAGGTCGCCCAATTCTTTTTTGATGTTATTGTTGTCATCTTTCATGATGGCATCGCATAATTCGTAAGTCTCTTCGATCGTATTCGTGCGAAGACTTTCGTTCGTTTGCTTACGGTCCCACGGACATTTCACACGAAGCTCGTCCAGAATGTCGAGCAGCTGTCCGAAGGCTTCCATCTTTTCTTGTTTTGTTGCCATTTTTAGTTGTTTGGTTGGAGAGGAAGGAGGTGTGTCAAATTTCATCTTTCTCTTGCCGGGGGATGAATTCCCCGGCAAGAGATTGAATTCTCTATCTTTTTAACACACAGCCTATAAGATGTTATTTATTCTTTTCTTGTTCTTTAAATACCTTCAGCCCATTTTCCAGGAATTTGATATAGTCGGGGACACTTTCGTTAAATGCATACGACGGGCCGAGCGGTTCGCCTTCGGTATTCAGCAGAATGTAAAACGGTTGGGCGTTTGCACCGAACTTACTACGCTGCAAGTAACTCCATTTGTCGCCGATTGTTTTCAATTTGCGAGTCTTACCATGCTCTTCGATTGTAATCGGCTGCGGCAGCTTCGTCTTATCATCGACCATCAAGGTGATCAAGACATAATCATTTTCCAATATCTGTTTCACTTTCGGGTCGGTCCAAACGGATGCTTCCATCTTGCGGCAGTTCACGCAACCGAAACCGGAGAAATCGATCATGACCGGCTTGTTCACCTTCTTGGCATAAGCCATACCGGTTTCGTAATCGTCAAAAGCAGCATGCACTTCACTGTTGTACAGGTTGAAATCCTGAGTGTACAAGGGAGGAGCGAAAGCACTGATCGCTTTTAGAGGAGCCCCCCAAAGGCCCGGAACCATATAAACGGCAAAAGAGAAAGAAATGATCGCCATGAACAGGCGCGGCACGGATACGTACGAAAGGTCGCTGTCGTGGCTGAACTTGATCTTACCCAACAGGTAACAACCCAACAGGATAAAGATCACGATCCAAAGCACGATAAACACTTCGCGGTCCAGCAGGCGCCATCCGTAAGCCAAGTCGGCAACCGAAAGGAACTTCAGCGCCAGTGCCAGTTCAAGGAAGCCTAACACCACCTTGACGGAGTTCAGCCAGCCTCCGGATTTCGGCATGCTTTGCAGCATGTTCGGGAAGATGGCGAAAAGGCTGAACGGAATAGACAATGCCAGAGCGAAACCGAACATGCCGATGGCCGGTCCTACCGCCGTTCCCATCGAAGCAGCCTGTACCAGCAAAGTCCCGATAATCGGACCTGTGCAAGAGAAGGAAACCAACACCAACGTGAACGACATGAAGAAAATACTGATAATGCCCGTCGTCGAATCCGCCTTCGTGTCCAGTTTATTCGTCCAGGAAGAGGGTAATACCATTTCGAATGCCCCGAAGAAAGAGATGGCGAAGACTACTAACAACAAGAAGAATATGATATTGAAGATCGCATTCGTCGACAGGTCGTTCAGCGCACTTGCCCCGAATATACCCGTAATCAGCAATCCCATCACCAGATAAATCACAATGATTGAAAGTCCGTACGTCATCGCATCTCGTATCGCCTTCTTGCGGTCCTTCGTCCGTTTGAGGAAGAAGCTGACCGTCATCGGGATCATCGGCCATACGCAAGGTGTCAGCAAGGCGATCAATCCACCCAGGAAACCGGCGAAGAAGATGAACAACCAAGATGTGTCGGTTGCTGAAACCGTTGTGTCGCCGAATGCCTTCAACTGGTCGATGACAGGAGTCCAGAGGGCAGCGTCGTCGGTCAGCTCGTTGGAGGCGCGGACTGGCCTGTTCTCTGCTTTGTCTTTGTTGGTAACAGGGGTGGGAACCTTCAGCTCGGCCACTTCTTCCACCACTTTTTCAGTATCCGGCTGCACGGCTGTCACATCGTCTTGTTCGACTTCCGGTTTTTCGACCACTGTTTCGGCGGCGGCTGTCATCTTTATATTCTTTTTGTCGAACGAAAAACTGACGCGATCGGGGGGCAGACAAGTCTCGTCGTTGCAAGCCATAAATTCCACTTCACCTTCGGCTTTGAACTTGGCCGGGTCGGTCACTTTGAACTTTTGGGTGAACGAAACGGTCCCCGGATACCAACGCAGGTTCATGGCGAACAGTTCGTCGTATACGGTGGTCGGTTTGACAGATGAAGTCGGTTTGCCGATCAGCTCGGCTCCTTTCAGTGTCTCGAATGTGAACGAAGTGGAGACAGGGCCTCCTTCCGGCAAGTCCTGGTCATACAAATGCCAGCCTTTATCGGCAGTAGCGGTAAAAACGATCTCTTTCTCTGCGGAGCCGGAGTCGTTCAGTTGTATCTTCCATTTTACAGGCTGGAGAATCTGTGCCTGTACGGTCAGTGCGACAAGCACCAACATCAAGGTACTAAAGAGCTTCTTCATATTATTTTTACTATTTTTACTATTTTTGTTATTTAGCTAAAGAGGTAAATTTGTCAGGAATGCGTGTTTCGAAATGCATCTCTTCGCCTGTTACCGGATGAATGAAGTTGAGCCGTCGGGCGTGAAGCATCAGCCGTCCGGTGGGATCTGTCTCCGCACCATACTTGTAATCGCCGGCGATGGAGTGTCCGATTGATTGCATCTGTGCGCGTATCTGGTTCTTGCGTCCTGTCTCCAGGTCGAGTTCCAACAGCGAATAGGCTCCGTTGCTGTGCAGCAGGCGGTAGCGGGTGATCGCCTCTTTCCCGTCTCCTTCAGCTGTCACATACACCTGCATCTTTGCATTTTCGGTCAGGTTGGAGACGATCAGGTCGGAATCTTTCTCAGGGCGTCCTTCCACTACGGCCACGTATGTGCGTGCCGTGATGGCAGAGTTCCAGTTCGATTGCAATGCCTTTTGCACTTGCAGATTCTTGGCGAACATCATCAGCCCCGAAGTGTCGCGGTCCAGGCGATGGAGCACGAATATCTTGTTACGTGGATCTGTCTTCTTGACATATTCGCTGAGCAGATGAAGAGCTGTCCGTTCCTTCACGCGCGTGCTGGAAACCGAAAGTAAGCCTTCTTTCTTGTTTACGACTATCAGGTCGTCGTCTTCCCAAACAATAGTGAGCAGTGGATTGTTGAACTCGACTTTTCCCCGTTCGTAGCTGATTAACACCTCGTCGCCCGGTGTGAGCGGCGTGTTGAACTGGGAGGTTACCGTGCCATTGACTGAAATCTGTCCGTGGGCGAGTAGTGCCTTGACTGAACTTTTACTTTGTTCGTTTAAAAGACCGAACAGGAAAGGAAGTAACGTATTCTCTTCTTTCACTGTAACTTTACGTCCTCGAGGGGCTCTGGATCTATCTGTGCCTCTGTATTCTGAGCGTCTTGCCATATTCCTAATTATATATAGTTTACAAAGATACAGGCTTTTGGCCAATGCTGCAAGGAGATGCGGACAAATAAAATAAATCGGCTGTTACTGTTTTTCTTTGTATTTATTAGGAATTCCCTCTCTGTTATCAGTAAGTATGCGGCTTTTCTGTCATGCATATTGGTTATGGTGACCAAAGTTTAATTGGGAAGCCCATTTACGATAGTAGTAATAGACCAACTGCCACCTGGAAAAGTCTAGGGGAAGCATCCACCATTGACAAGCGGTCTTAACTAAATAAAATATGGCGTTCCAAATCAGTCGCGAATCATATTTCCTCTTTCTTGCAGGTTCAACACTTTTGTTATATATTGCACTCGGTTTCCGTTAAATCAGTTTGATACATTTTTTTAAGTTTGGTCACTTTAAAAAAATAATCCGGCTAATACGGAAACTTCTTTAGAAAAAGATTTCAATCATTTTTAAACAGGCTCTAAATTTAAGCCATGAAATAGAGATACCATGAATTGGAGTAGAAAAATGCCGAAGTCCGTTTGTGTTCTTCTTTTAGGAACAGCCCTATTGTCTTGTTCGGATCAGAAAGAAATCCAAATCACCGGAACCGTGCGGAACTTGAACGGTGGAATGATCGTTTACCAGCAATCTATCGCAGGCATGATGAATACGAAAACGATCGATACGTTACAAATCCAAAGCGATGGTACATTTACATTGACGTTACCGGTTGAAGATTATGAACGGGTGAATTTCATTTTGTATGGAAAAGCGGTATTGGGTTCGGTTATATCGAAAGGAGGAAAAATACAATTGGATGTAGATGCAACGGCTCAAGAACCTTTGGCTATCCAGGGAGTGGATGAGAAGGCGGTAGCCGTTTCCCGATTGCTCAATCGACTGAATGCCGCTGTATGGGATTTGCGTGCCCGCCGTGGCGACCGTTGGCAGATTGCTAAAGATACTGTAGCAACATCTGTAGCCCAAAAACTGAAAGATGATGCAGTCTCTCTGGAATCGCAATTGACGGGTTTGGATGAAGACTTACAGGAAAAAGCCCGGCAAGATATACGGATGCAGTTGTTGCTGGCTTTTCAGAACCAGACGATGGGTGCATTTTATCAGGCATCGGAAGCGACAAGGCAGAATTGGTTTGTCGAGTTGGATCAGATGACGGCCTTTTGTATCCCGGATAATCCGAACAGTACTTTCAGTCCGGCCTTTTATGATGTGGTCTCCAATGAAATTGGTATCCGATATTATATGCGTCAGGAATCTATTCCGGAAGGTGTAGAAAAAGGTATCGGTTTGATGTATTACGGTTTTGAACATCGTTTACAGGGCAAGGCACAAGAGGCAGCCATGGCCCAGCTTTTCCTGGAAGATCAGGAAAGGCAGATGAACGATCCGAAGATGCCGGTTTATGCCGAACGTTTCCTGCAATTATATCCGGAAACTTCCTGGCAACCGCTGGTGCAGGAAGCAATGGAAAAGAACCGGGCGTTTAACCACACCCGGATTCCGGAAGATCTTCATTTCCCGGATGTCTCACAAGCGAAAACTTTCCAGGATATTATCGCACCGTATAAAGGGAAAGTTATCTTTATGGACATTTGGGCAACGTGGTGTGGTCCTTGCCGTGATTCCTTTGCTTTTGTAAAGCCATTGCAGGAATATGCTCAGGAAAAAGATATTGTTTTGCTGTATCTCTCGATTGATAATCCGGAAGCTGAAGAGAAATGGAAGAAGATGGCTGCTCATTATGATCTGAAAGGGGAACATATTCGCATTCAAGAGGCTTTCAAGCAGGAGATTTATGATACGTTTGGTTCGAATGGAGCCTTGTATATTCCACATTGCGTAATCATTGGTAAAGATGGAAAGATACGTCAGAAAGTAGCGGCTTCGCCGGAGAAGATGGAAGAACTGAAGAAACAATTGGAAGAAGCGATTAAATAAACGACGATGTCTTTACGTAAGTTTATAAGACGAGGTATCGGATTGCTGGGCTTTCTCTGGTTTGTTTCGGTTTACGCATATCCGATTCCGGACAGTATCGCTGTCCGCTTACAGGGTTTTGTCTCTACCTTAGAACAGTTTGGAAAGGCTTTGCCTCAGGAAAAGGTATATCTGCATTTTGATAATACCGGCTATTATCAGGGCGATCAGATTTGGTTTCAGTGTTATGTCGTGACTTCCGAATTCAATCGGCCTACAGCGTGGAGCAAGACGTTGTATGTGGAATTACTGAATCCTGGAGGTGAGATTGTCTCCCGGCAGATTTTACCAATCCGCAACGGTCGTTGCCAGGGGAATTTTACGTTGACGCACTTACCTTTCTATTCCGGTTTTTATGAGGTACGTGCTTATACCAAATATATGTTGAACTTTGGAGAGGCAACAGTCTTCTCACGTATTTTCCCGGTGTTCGACAAACCGGATTCAGAAGGCGATTATACCCAAAAAGAAATTTGCCGACATCCGGGAAAGTATCCGCAGAAAAGGGAAAAGACCAGGAAAGAAAAGAAACTGAATCTCCGCTTTTATCCTGAGGGCGGAACGTTGATTCGCGATGTCCCAGTGCGGGTTGCCTTTGAAGCGACCGATGCTTTCGGTAATCCGGTGGATGTCTCCGGTTGTATCCTGAATAAGGGAAAAGAGGTAGTTTCGACATTCCGGACAAGTCACGAAGGAAAAGGTGTTTTTACCTATGTGGCTGATACGGAAGAAGTGAAGGCGGAAGTTGTTTGGCGAGACAAGAAATATCGCTTTTCTTTACCGGAAGCTCAGGAACAGGGATTCGCTTTTTCGGTTGACAATCTAAGTATCCCGGATAGTTTGGCTATTACGGTACAGAAGAATCGTTTTACGGTGGTCCAGGTATTGGGAATGGCGGTTATGAGCCGGGGTAAATTATATGATTTCTGTATGCTGACGGTCAAGAGGAATCTGCCCTTCTCTTTTCGACTGGATAAGAAGATTTTACCGGTAGGTGTATCTCAACTGGTCTTGTTTGATAAAGCCGGACAGGTTTTGGCTGACCGGTTGGTTTTTGTTGGAAAGCCGGATACCTTGTCGTTGGCTGTTCGGACGGATAAAGAACAGTATCTTCCGTATGATTCAATAGGTATTTCTTTCGAAGTGAATGATCCGCAAGGACAGTCGGCACAAACGCTCTTGTCGGTGTCGGTCCGGGATGGCCGGGAAGAAGTGGAAAGCAGGCATTCGATGTTGACGGATCTGTTGCTGATGTCGGAAATCAAAGGGTATGTACGCCGTCCTTCCTGGTATTTTGAGTCGGATGATACGTTGCATCGTCGGGCTTTGGATGAATTGTTGATGGTACAAGGCTGGAGGCGTTATGAATGGAAGCATTGGGCCGGTGTGGAACCTTTTGAACTGAAGTATCTGCCGGAGCAGGGAATCGAACTGCACGGCCAGGTAGTTTCAATGGTTCGTAGTAAGCCGCGTCCGGATGTGCAAGTAACTTCTTTTCTGACGAAGCGAGGCGAGGAAGACAATCCGACGGATCAGAATACACCCTGCTTCGATGTTTTTACTACGGATAGTTCAGGACGGTTTTCTTTTATTTCTCAGGTGGAAGGAAAATGGAATCTGATTCTATCTGTTTCCGAAAAGGGGAAGAAGAAAGATCATCGGATTGTTCTGGACCGGGTGTTTCATCCGGAGCCTCGGAGATATCCAATGGCAGAATTGCAGGTGCATATTTCAGGCGATGAAAAGGTCTCTTTGCCCGATACACAGCTGAATGATACGGTATTTATGCAAGAAAACATGGAGCAATTATTCAAGGCGTATGAAGATTCTCTGCGAAAACTGGGAATGGACGAAAAGATTCATCGGATCGATGAAGTGGTGGTTAAGGCCAAGAAACTAGATAAAGCTGCCGAAGTTTATAAAACCCGGACCAAGTCGATCGCTTATTATGATGTCGCTTCCGAAATGGACGATATTCAGGACCGTAATGGTTTTATCGGTGATGATATTCATGAACTGATGATTAATATGAATTCTGAGTTCTATCGGGAGCATAGTCCAGGCGGTCAGGAATATCTTTTTTATAAAGGGCGAATGGTCCTTTTTGCGATCAATTACGAACGTACCTACCACAATGAAATGGATTATAATAAGTACCGCTTACTTCCTTTAGAGGCGATTAAATCCGTTTATATCAGTGAAGACTTTGGAACGATCTGCCGGTATGCCGATCCGCGTTTTACACCGATCAATATCGATAAATTATATCGGTGTGTTGTCTTGATCGAAACTTATCCGGAAGATCAGATCTCTGTGAAAGGTGGAAAAGGCGTACGCAAAACCTGGCTGGAAGGATATAGTGAAGTGAAAGACTTCTATCAGCCCGATTATCGCGTATTGCCGAAAGAAAATGATTATCGTCGTACCCTTTATTGGAATCCGGCATTGTCAACGGATGAACAGGGAAAGGCTTATATTCGTTTTTACAACAACAGTCGTTGTAAATATCCCCGGATTACGGTTGAAACTCTGACGGAAGATGGAAAAATCGGAGTTTTCCGGCAGTGATTAAGTGATTATTTGATACGGTTACCATGTATTTTCGCTTCCTTTCTTGCCTGCCGATTTTACTTTGCTGCTATTTGCAAAAGACTATGTCCTTAACAAAGACTTTTGATTGACGTTTTCTGCAAATCCTCTATCACTCTATCACTACGAAGGTTGTAGCTATTAATATTCAAGCGTCAGAGGAGTGATACAGGACGTTTTCCTCTATCACTCCTCTATCACTTCTGAAACATTGTTCCCCATCCCTGCAAGTCACTCGATCATTTTATTCAAAAAAAGTTGTAAAATAGGTAAAACCGGTTGGTTTTCATTGTCCGGCATGGTACTTTAGTTGCCGAACACCCCCATGTTGTCCCCTTTTACACCCGGGTGTAGAGGGCCGGTACATCCGGGTGTTAAGGATGGCAACATGGGGGTGTTTACAGAATGACGTGCTTGTCTTTGCTAAAAAAAGAGAGGGCTTTTGTGGAATGAGGAACCGTATTTTGCCGATTTACTACCTGTCATATTCGTTTTTACATTTGTTTATTCGATTATTTTATATGCTTTTTCAAAAGTAAAAGAAGTCAATGCGTTGGTTTTCAATTATATGATAAAAACGACATGCCTCAGAAGTGATAGAGGAGTGATAGAAGAAAACGTCCTGTATCACTGCCTCTGACGCTTGAATATTAATAGCTACAACCTTCGTAGTGATAGAGTGATAGAGGATGTGCAGAAAACTTGGTTCTTCGTCACTTTCGGGGCAGGTCATGTGTTAAAGCTAGTTTATGCATAGTAAGGTAATGCTTGCCCTGTTGAACATTTCAGATCTCAAAGGTCAGTTCATCTACATGCTTGAGGATACTTTTTTGCTGTGGTTCCGAATTTTGGTGCAGCTGCCCTGATAAAATTTAGCTCTTATATGCTTATCTATATTATTTTTGTACTTTTGCATCTTAAAATAGCGGACTTCTTTTGTCTGTGCCGAACATAGATATAATTATAACGAAACAATATGGAAATTGCAAGTAAGTACAACCCCGCAGAAGTAGAGGGTAAGTGGTATCAGTATTGGTTGGATAACGGCTTTTTCAAGTCGAAACCCGATGGTCGTGAGCCGTATACGATTGTTATTCCGCCCCCAAACGTCACAGGCGTGCTTCATATGGGACACATGCTTAACAATACCATTCAGGATATTCTGATCCGTCGTGCCCGTATGCAGGGGAAGAACGCTTGTTGGGTGCCGGGAACGGACCATGCTTCCATTGCAACCGAAGCGAAAGTCGTGAATCGCCTTGCACAGCAGGGAATTAAGAAGACAGACCTGACACGTGAAGACTTCCTGAAACATGCTTGGGAATGGAAGGAAGAACACGGAGGCATCATTCTTAAGCAGTTGCGTAAGCTGGGGGCATCCTGTGATTGGGATCGTACTGCTTTCACGATGGACGAACTGCGTTCCGAAAGTGTGATCAAGGTTTTTGTCGATCTCTATAATAAAGGACTGATATATCGTGGTGTCCGTATGGTGAACTGGGATCCGAAAGCGCTGACTGCCCTGTCCGACGAAGAGGTTATATATAAGGAAGAGCACAGCAAACTGTATTACCTCCGCTACAAGGTGGAAGGTGATCCGGAAGGCCGTTATGCGATTGTCGCAACAACTCGTCCCGAAACAATCATGGGGGATACGGCCATGTGTATCAATCCGAACGACCCGAAGAACACTTGGTTGAAAGGGAAGAAAGTGATTGTTCCGTTGGTAAACCGTGTGATTCCTGTGATCGAGGACGATTATGTGGATATCGAGTTCGGTACAGGTTGTCTGAAGGTAACTCCGGCACACGATGTGAACGACTATATGTTGGGCGAAAAATATAATTTGCCTTCTATCGATATATTCAATGATAACGGTACGATCAGCGAGGCTGGCGGTTTGTATGTCGGTATGGACCGTTTCGATGTTCGTAAGCAGATCGAAAAAGACCTGGAGGCTGCCGGCCTGATGGAAAAGGTGGAAGCTTATGAAAATAAAGTCGGTTTTTCCGAACGCACCAATGTGCCTATCGAACCGAAGTTGTCTATGCAATGGTTCTTGAAGATGGAACACCTCGCACAGATCGCTTTGGAACCGGTGATGAAGGACGACATCAAGTTCTATCCTCCGAAGTTTAAGAATACCTATCGTCATTGGATGGAAAACATCAAGGACTGGTGTATCAGCCGTCAGTTGTGGTGGGGACACCGTATTCCGGCTTATTTCCTGCCCGAAGGGGGGTATGTTGTAGCCGAAACGGCAGAGAAAGCTTTAGAAATGGCAAAAGAAAAGACCGGTAACGCTTCTTTGACGATGGCTGACCTGCGTCAGGACGAGGATGTGCTGGATACCTGGTTCTCTTCCTGGTTATGGCCGATCTCTCTGTTTAATGGCATCAACGATCCGGACAACCAGGAGATTAACTACTACTATCCGACGAGCGACTTGGTGACAGGACCGGATATTATTTTCTTCTGGGTAGCCCGTATGATTATGGCCGGTTACGAATATCGGGGTAAGATGCCGTTCAAGAATGTTTATTTTACCGGTATCGTACGTGACAAACTGGGTCGTAAGATGTCCAAGTCATTGGGAAATTCTCCCGACCCGCTGCAGCTTATCGAGCAATACGGTGCTGACGGTGTGCGTATGGGATTGATGATGGCGGCGCCTGCCGGAAACGACATTCCTTTTGACGATGCGTTGTGCGAGCAGGGACGTAACTTTAACAATAAGATATGGAATGCTTTCCGTCTGATTAAAGGATGGACGGTTGATTCAACTATCGAACAGCCCGAAGCGGCAGCCACAGCTGTCAAATGGTTTAAGATGCAACTGGACAAGACGATCGCTGAAATGGACGATCTGTTCGGCAAATACCGTTTGAGTGAAGCAATGATGGCTGTTTACAAACTCTTTTGGGATGAGTTCTCTTCTTGGTACTTAGAAATGGTTAAGCCGGGTTATCAACAGCCTGTTGATAAGTCAACTTACTTATCGACACTTGGCTTCTTCGATGCTCTGCTTCGCCTGCTTCATCCGTTTATGCCCTTTATTACAGAGGAGTTGTGGCAAGCGTTGGAGCCGCGTAAGGAAGGCGAGAGCTTGATGGTCGCACTGATACCGGAGGTTGCTCCTGTTGATAACTTATATCTGGAAGATTTCGAAATTGCAAAAGAAATTGTGGGTGGAGTGCGTACGATACGTCTTCAGAAAAATATACCGAATAAGGAAGCATTGGAATTGCAGGTATTGGGTGAACACAACGATCACTTCAACTCCGTAATTGCCAAGATGTGTAATTTGTCGTCTATCATCCGTACGGAAGAAAAAGCGGCCGGTTCTGCTTCCTTCCTGGTGCGTACGACGGAATATGCTGTCCCATTGGGTAATATGATCAACGTGGAGGAGGAACTGGCTAAGCTTCAGGATGAACTGAAATACCAGCAAGGCTTCCTGGCTTCTGTCATGAAAAAGTTAAGCAACGAAAGTTTTGTAAGCAAGGCTCCGGCCAAAGTCATTGAAATGGAACGTAAGAAACAGGCCGATGCAGAAAGTAAAATCAAGTCTATCGAAGAAAGCATCGCGGCTTTGAAGAAGTAGGTTTCAGAAATATAACCAGATGAAGTATTTCTTCTGGTTGGCCTTATGTTATTGACGCAAACTACTGTCTTGTTGAATGCAAACAATGAGACAGATAGTTTGCGTTCTGTTTTAATGGCTCTTCCTGCCGGAGAAAAGATGGAGGAAGCGGTTGGGGGAGTTGACTTTGCGACGATATGAATTAATTATTGCAAAGTATTCTATTTTCTTTCCAAATGTTATCGTGCACACTAAAAAAAGATTATATTTGCTGTCATAATATACAAGCACATAATTTTAATTTAATATCATGGAGAAATCAAGAAGATCTTTTTTTAAGAAAGGGCTGGCAGGAGCTATCCTGTTGGGTACGGCAAGCGTAGCAAAGGCCGGATTGCCCGATCCCGTGAAGCCTAAGGCAGCTAAGGCCGTAAATCCTTTTCATTTGGGTATGGCCGGGTATACATTTGTAAACTTTGACTTGGAAACTACGTTAAAAACTTTGCAGCGTCTGGATATTCATTATCTTTGTATCAAGGATTTTCACCTGCCGTTGGATAGCAATGACGATCAAATCAAGGCTTTCCATGACAAATGCGCTTCTTATGGTGTGACTGGATATGCTGTCGGTCCTATCTATATGAAGAGCGAGGCTGAAATAGATCGTGGTTTTGAATATGCGAAACGAGTAGGCGTGAAAACGATTGTCGGCGTACCGAATTACGAACTTTTGCCCTATGTGGACAAGAAAGTGAAAGAGTACGACTTCAATTATGCGATCCATTTGCACGGACCCGATATCAAGACTTATCCGGATGCAACGGACGTTTGGGAACATACGAAAGATTTGGACCCGCGTATCGGTATGTGTCTGGATGTTGGTCACGATCTTCGTAACGGTTGTGATCCTGTTGCCGACTTGAAGAAATATCATACCCGTGTGTTCGATATGCACATTAAGGATGTGACGGATTCTTCAAAGGCTGGACGCGGCATTGAGATCGGGCGCGGAAAGATCGATTTCCCCGCATTGATTCGTATGATGCGCGAGGTGAACTATACAGGAATGTGCAGTCTTGAGTTCGAAAAGGACATGAAAGATCCTTTCCTCGGTATCGCAGAGTCTATCGGCTATTTCAAGGCCGTTAGTGATATGGCATGATAAGAATTATGATTTATGATTTGTGATTTATGATTTATGAAGCACAAGTTGTGAAGCATAATTCATAAATTATAAATCATAAATGTAAAGATGAGAACAACGTTGTATCTATTGATGACCTGCCTGTTTTCGGCGTGCAACACCATTGAATATATTGGAATAGAAACTTATAATCCGGCCGAGATTACTTTCCCGAAGAATGTCGACAAGGTTTTGATTGTTAATAACGCCGTTCCCCAGCCCGACGATGTCGGCTATACCTATAATTTATATGGAACTGTGCAGGACACGGCCCGTGCCCATGCGGATAGTGCTTTGTATGATGCCTGCCATTCCTTAGGCAAATCGATTGTGGATGTCTCTTTCTTCAATGATGTTCTTCTCTATCATGATGGCACTCGTCAGGATACAAAATATTTGGTGGATGAAAAGTTGACACCCGAAACGGTGAAAGAATTGTGCCGGGAGACAGGGACGGATGCTGTTATTTCGCTCGATCGCCTGTTGTTCCGGATGGAAAAGGATGTTGTCGCTTTTGCCGAAGGCTTTGTCGTGGGAGGAGTCGATATCGAGATTACTGGGGTCGTCCGTGGTTATCTTCCCGGACGGGATAATCCGTTGGCTACTGTTTACGTGCAGGATAGTGTTTTCTGGTCTGAAAGTGCGGATAATATGGAGTTGTTGAAACTTTATTTACCGTCGCCGGATGAAGCTTTACGGGCTGCTGGGCAGTATATTGGTAGGAAGGTTACTCCGAACTTTGTTCCTCATTGGGATAATGAAAGCCGTTGGTTCTATAAAGGTGAAGGGGCGCGTTGGAAAGAAGCGACCGCCTATGCCTTGTCTGACAAATGGGAGGAAGCGGCTTCACGTTGGAAGCATGTGTATGAAAATTCTTCACGTTGGAAAGAGCGGGCAAAGGCTGCATCGAACTTGGCTTTGTTTTATGAAATGAAGACTCAGTTGAAGGATGCCTATGACTGGGCTGCTAAATCTTACGAGATTTTTAATAATAAAAAGGGCGAAGATTATAATTACACGAAAATGCAACGGCTGTATGTAGAGGCTCTTGGCAAGCGTATCCGTTCAGATCAGAAACTAAATAAGCAATTTGGAGAATAATAATCTTATATTCTCTGAATTATTATTACTTTTGGCAGACGTTTCGAATAAAGAATAAATAACTAAGATATGAGTGCAAATAATGCAAAGGTTCAGGCTGTCATAGAAACGACTTTCAATTCGGCCATCAATAAGCTTGCTGCGAATGAAGCTGGCAACTGTTACAGCGATTTATATGTGCAGGTAGATGCTGAAAGTGGTGAATTGCTTATTTATGATGAAGAGGATGTGCTGGTTGAGAAGACAATCATTTTCGATTGGGTGAATACGGCATGTGATGATGATCAATTTACTCAACAGGTTGCTGCAACTTTGAAAGCTGTGCTTGCCGTTCTGGTTACAAAAAAAGTTTTTGATAACCCTTGTTTTCTGAAACCGTTCTCGGTAAGCCTGACTGACGAGGATTTCTCTGTCATTGAGGAACTTCTGTTCTTGGACGATGAAAATCTTCGTTTGGATGATCCTCTTTTAAAAGATTTGGATGCAGATTTGGATGATTTTTTAGCAAAACTTCTTTCAGATGTCAAATAAACATATTATATTTGCGCCCGCATTCAGGAAGTAAATGTTGCCGAAATAGCTCAGCTGGTAGAGCAACGCATTCGTAATGCGTAGGTCGCCGGTTCAAGTCCGGCTTTCGGC